>Ga0315914_1001762_pt1 | contig 32945 bp, 27 predicted proteins | sample MpolenodulesMG_FD_203920 | JGI IMG/M metagenome (GOLD analysis project Ga0315914, IMG submission 203920) | Medicago polymorpha root nodule microbial communities from Los Angeles, California, United States - elongated nodules | ecosystem: Host-associated > Plants > Roots > Nodule | place: USA...
TCGCCTCCCAAGTGATTTCACTCGCCATGGCGAGTAAAACCATGCTTCTGCCTATTTTTTCCTTTTGGTAACTCGCCATGGCGAGTTGGTGGCGAGCAAACATGCCTCTCTGCCTATTTTTGCCTTTGTTAGCTCGCCATGGCGAGTTGGACTACTTGGGAGGCGAGTAAACATGCGGTTCTGCCTATTTTTGCCTTGTTGCACTCTGTTGCTTGTTTTCCATCTTTGCTCAGTGCCTTGAGTCATTTTCCTGCAAAATTAAGTAGAGTAAGATAGGTAAAGCATAAAATGATTAAAATCAATTATCTCTCAGCTTTTTCCTGAATAACTTGTAAAACAAGTTATAAAAGTGCCATAAATTGTTATTAGAATTACTACTTCCTGGCACTTATCATATACCCTAATTCTTAATATCCTTGATAAATCAATCAAACATGTCGTAGATCCGTTCATATTCATGTTCAATGTTTTGTTTGCTTCCCGCTATTGATTCATAATTGTTGAACATGTTTTATGAAATATGTTTTTTGTTTAGACCTATTTTTCCAACACAAAATACTCAAATTATTCCCCAGTATTTCAATACTTGAAACAAATTAGTCTCTCTGTTGATTCAAAATATAACGTGAGAGAAATTAATTCGTGTCTTGTTTGAAAATTCGTGTTTTAGTTTAAATATTATTTTGAGTCGCAAAATATTGTGAGGGACCAACTTAGATCTTTAGTTTTAAATTTAACTAGTTTTAACTCATTCGATTCTTCCATAAAGTGAAAGTAATTTTAACCTCAAATTTATGTGTATACGCGCGTATTATTTTACGATTCAACTATTAAACATAGTATCAATACAAATCTACCAAATACCAATCCAATTCAAATAATTATATATTATTGATAGTTACATTGATGAAATTAGCAAGAAGGCAGGTGAAAGTTGGGTAGATCATGTATTCACCCATTAGTTGAATTGGGTTAGCTTGATCATCTCATCCTTGTGAGGATTGAATAAGAAACATGTAAGAATGTGTTTATATATGAAGAGAGAAAGAATCATAAACCCTAACACTGCATAGCAAGGATAAAACCAATAATATTGCACTTGCCTTGTTCACTTGTACTTAGGATATGGAACACAAAGTGTGTGTAACTGGAGCTTCAGGCTTCTTGGCTTCTTGGCTTATTAAGCGACTTCTTTTGTCTGGATATCATGTCATTGGAACAGTTAGAGATTTAGGTAAAATGTATTTTGCTTTATGATGACCAAATGTATATTCACTTTTCACATTTAAATACATTTAACATATGTATGACATTTTTATATATACTTGTAGGTAAGAAGCAGAAAGTTGAACATTTATGGAAGTTGGAAGGAGCAACAGGAAGACTCGAACTGGTCCAAGCTGATTTAATGGAAGAAAATAGTTTCGACAACGCGATCATGGGATGCAAAGGTGTCTTTCACATTGCCTCTCCAGTACTCAATCATATATCAGATGATCCTAAGGTGTGATATTTCATTTATATTATTCATAGGTATCTCTATGTCACAACCTATAAGCTCATACATTAATCATAATCCTCACATCATGGAGACTATACATAGTGAAATAAGTGATGATACTTTGATTAATATCTAGTATGATTATCAATTTTTGTCCAAAACACAGGCAGAAATCTTGGAACCAGCGGTCCAAGGTACGCTAAATGTTCTGCGTTCTTGTCGAAAGAATCCAGCCCTTGTTCGAGTAGTGTTAGCCTCATCGTCTTCAGCTGTTAGAGTAAGAGCTGATTTCGATCCAAACATACCAATAGACGAGTCATCTTGGAGCTCATTGGAATTGTGTGAGAAACTCCAGGTACACATTTCCTTAACTAATCATATATGTTTATAAGATTTTGATTAGCATGTACTCAATCTAAAAATGATTTATACACATGATTAGGCATGGTACCCGATGTCAAAGACAATGGCAGAAAAAGCAGCTTGGGATTATTGCAAAGAGAATGGAATAGACTTGGTGACAATTTTACCATCATTCATAATTGGACCTAACTTGCCAATAGATTTATGTTCCACTGCATCTGATGTGCTAGGCTTGTTCAAAGGTACATGCACACAAATGTTTTAGGCTTAATTTGATTGATATATTTTGTAAAAATTATATGATTTAACTATAGTGCTAATTAAACTAACAGGGGAAACTGAGAAATTTCAATGGCATGGAAGGATGGGATATGTTCATATCGATGATGTTGCACTTTGTCACATCCTTCTTTATGAGAACAAAGCCTCTCATGGTAGATACCTTTGCAGTTCAAAAATAATGGATAATGATGATTTGGTTGCCATGCTAGCTGCTCGTTATCCTGGTTTTCCCATTCCCAAAGGGTTGGTTCATTCTTCCCATTACCTTAGCATAGTTATTATCTATATATATTTGACACTATAAAAATAAAATAAAAAATGCACATGCATTAAATCAAATTAGATCACGTAGATATTTGTGGACATATTTAGAAATAAACTTAAGAAATGGTACTTAATACTATGATTTTATTTGATTGGATAAACGTGTAAAAAAAAATAAAAAATACATCATCAATATATAAAAATTAATCACATTACAATATTGGAAACTAGAAAATGTAAACACACCTTAGAAGAAAAGAAAAAACTAATGTGTATTTATTTGGTTTTCAGGTTCAAGAAACTAGATAGACCACATTATGAACTAACCACTGGAAAGCTGGAGAGTGTAGGATTCAAGTTTAAATCTGTTGAAGAAATGTTTGATGATTGCTTTGCATCGTTTGTGGAGCAGGGTCATCTCACTCTTCCTCACCAACCCCGTGTTGTAATCTAATTCTCAATGTTTCAAGCACCTTATATAGTATATAGTAATAAATATGCAACATTAATGGGCATAATCACTTCTTGGACCAAAGTAAAAAGACAAAATCACTAATAATATTTTTTTTCTTCCAAATATCATGAATTGTTTTGTGTGCTGACCTTTTTTTTTTTGCTCTAGTGTTTAGTTGAATGAATAAATTGAGTTAAAAACAGCGTACTATAGTTTAATGCACATAGTACGTGTACATCAATCTAGTATAATTTGTTTAACAAAATGAAACTAATATTTTCAAAACACAAAATTTATGAAACGATGAGAATTCGATATATGGATGAAACAATTTTTGTTTGGTTAACCCCAAAAATACTAAATTTATCCTTAGAAATAACACATTTTTTAAGGGGGCTTAGAAATAATACATATTAGAAGTATTTATCTAACTTGTTTAAACTAGTTCAACTTTCTGAATTTTGAAATACTTTTCAAAATAATCAAATGTGTGCAAAGATGTTAAGGAATATTGAAGGGTTCAAAAGTCAATTTGCGAAAATTCTACACTGCAAGATATCTGGATTTTCAAAATAAAATAAACCCAAAGTTTCTAATTTGTTGACTTTCTTATTATTAAGCAATTAGTAAAGGAAAAAACATTTGAAGACAAGTTCTAGGAATTCTTATGCAGAGAATCTCTTTCTATTCAAAATAAATTGTGTGATGTGTACTTTTCTTTATATTATTTCTCAAGTTTATTTTTATGACATAGATGAGATTAACAAAAATGATATTTATAGACCAAGTTTGGCCATAAAATTAAAGTTGTCGATCATTTCTCACTTTCCTAGCAATTTTGAGAAAATTGTATTAAGCTTCCTCTAAACCAATAATAGTTCATTACAAACTACTTACACAAGAAATTCTAATATGAGCCACTTTCAGATGTGGTCTACCATGGACTAATACTTAAAAAATGTTTAAAACTCCAATGACAACATACGTCATCTCTTGGTAGGAGATGTTAATGGTCCTCTTTAATTGATATCAGTTTGATTAAAACAACGGAAAATAAATATGTAGCTTGTATTGAATCAATATCAATCAAGTCATTGTCTTAGCCGTAAATATGAATAGTTTCATCGACGATCGTTAAATTTTTTTATAATTTTAAGTACCGAACAGTGGTGGACCACTTATAAAGGTGGTCCACCGAAGAACTTACCCCATTATAAAGTTTCTATTTTTATCACACTCTTGAACCCTAGGACCATTGATTAATGGGCATGATCCCCTACCATTCAAACCAATCTAAATTTGTACCAAGAAGCTTCATGGCAACAGTGACATTCATTATGTAGAAACAAATTGACTTTTGGGAGTAAACTCTAAGGAATTTTCCTTGAAAATGTTAATACTATCTAAGATCTTTTTTCATCCAAAAACCAAAACACACGCTAATAACTCACAAGTCAAAACTATGATCTTTGTCCCTTACTATAATTTCCAAAACATTTCCTAAAAAGGTTAGTACTATAACTAACCTTCTTATATAAGTGGTCACATTCACAAAGCCTAACTAGTAATTCTCTCAATGCTTAAAAACTAAAAAGGTTTTTAATTCAACCCCAAGAATATGGATCAAGAGTTTTTCAATGCAATTAAGAATAATGACATGACCACATTTTCAAGCATAGTGAAAGAAAGAGAAGGAATTCTCAACCAGAGAACTGATGATACATTCAGCACTCCATTGCACCTTGCTTCCAAGTATGGTTGCATTGAAATGGTGTCTGAGATTGTTAGATTATGCCCTGACATGGTGTCTGCTGAGAATGAAAACATGGAAACTCCAATTCATGAGGCTTGCAGACAAGAGAATGTTAAGGTCTTAATGTTGCTTTTAGAAGTCAATCCCACAGCTGCTTGGAAGCTTAATCCTACTTGTAAAAGTGCTTTTTTTGTGGCTTGTAGCCATGGTCATCTTGACTTGGTAAACCTCTTGTTGAATCTATCTGAGATTGTGGAGCCAGGAGCGGCAGGGTTTGATCAAGCCTGTTTTCTTATTGCTGCATCAAGAGGTCACACAGGTGAGCATAAAGAGTTTTCTTTACTATGCTTGCATGTTTTTTTAACTCTATTATCAACTTTACCTTTTTAAACTTATTTTTGCGAGGTAATTAACTACTATTTAGGGAGATATTAACTTAAGGCGGAAATGTACTTTTTGGTTGGTTGTATATTTCGATTGCGCGAGTTAGGTAAACATGTAATCTAATTGATACAATCAGATTACACTGTTAATTAAACGTAAAAGTTTTAACGCCTGGAGCCTACGTGGGTCTAAGCTGGTGTCAACTTAAGCCACCTAAGCAAGCTGATAGTTGTGTGGCCACTTCAGGTTGCCAAATTGGTTAAGTCAACATCAACTAAGACTCACGTAGCCTATAGGGTTAAAAATTAGATGGTTAATAGACAGCGGAATTTGATTGTAGAAATTGAGATACATAAGGACTAAAATTGCACAATGTTAATATCTGTGGACAAAAAATGAAATTAACCTCAACTTTAATCACTAATAATACAAAAGGTGTTGGATTGGAAATTCAATATAGTTGTATAAGATATATCCTAAACTGTTGACTGTCTATGCAGATATTGTTAGAGAGTTGTTGAACAGGTGGCCAGATCTTTCTCAAGTGATCGACGAGAATGGGAATTCAGCATTGCATCATGCTTGTAATAAAGGACACCGAGAGACTGTATGGATCCTACTAAAACGCGATTCAAATGTTGCTTTACAATACAACAACAATGGTTATACACCATTGCACCTTGCAGTAGTGAATGGAAAAGTCTCGATCCTCGATGATTTTGTGTCAGGAAGTGCTGCATCATTTCATTATCTCACAAGAGAAGAAGAGACAGTATTTCATTTATCTGTGAGATATGGATGCCATGATGCTTTGGTTTTCTTGGTGCAAGTTTCCAACGGTACAAACCTATTGCACTGCCAAGATAGATATGGCAACAGTGTCTTACATCTTGCAGTTTCAGGCGGTCGCCATAAGGTGAGAAACTGATGTGAGCTCTAAACATATTTAAATAGTGTTTTAGCTGTGCAACGTACAGCGGGATAATTTTAGCTTATTTATATTCATATTGCATTTTCGTAGTGAAAAGACAGTAACTGCTGTAATATGACCGACTGGAATGATGTAAATGACGAAAAGTATCAATTAAAAATTTTCGAACGTTTACTTGTTTGCAATCATGATAAATGAAAGTAAACAATATATCATGCAACAAATACTGTTTGTAGTATATGGCTTTAGTACATATTCTTTCTCAATTTTATTTTGTTCAATATCCAAGGAATATTTATGGTTATGGTTTTATGATAATTGTAGATGACAGATTTCTTGATCAACAAGACAAAGCTGGATATTAATACTAGGAATAGTGAAGGGATGACGGCACTTGACATTCTTGATCAGGCTATGGACAGTGTAGAAAATAGGCAACTACAAGCCATATTTATCAGAGCTGGTGGTAAAAGAAGCAACCGATCTTCCTCGTTTTCACTTGAACTAGACAAAAACAATTCTCCCTCGCCAGCATATAGGCTTTCTCCATCTCGAAGGTTTATCCCTAATGAAATGGAAGTGCTAACTGAAATGGTTTCTTATGATTGCATAAGCCCTCCACCAGTAAGCAAAAGCTCTGAATCTAGATCGCCTCAGCCTCTGGTAAGTGAGAGATTTGAGAATGGAACCTATAATCCATACTACTTCTCGCCAACAAATTTAGTGAAACAAAAGCATCATCATAACAAAGGAAAAATTGAAAATGTGAATCATACTAAGAGGAAACACTATCATGAGATGCACAAAGAGGCATTACTAAATGCAAGAAACACCATTGTATTAGTGGCTGTTTTGATTGCCACTGTAACTTTTGCTGCTGGTATTAGTCCACCTGGTGGTGTGTATCAAGAAGGACCAATGAGAGGCAAATCAATGGTTGGTAGAACATCAGCTTTTAAGGTATTTGCAATAAGCAATAACATAGCACTCTTCACCTCTTTATCTGTAGTTATTGTTCTTGTTAGTATCGTTCCATTTAGAAGAAAACCACAAACGTTGTTGTTGATCATTGCTCACAAGGTTATGTGGGTAGCTGTGGCCTTCATGGCAACTGGCTATGTTGCAGCTACATGGGTGATTTTGCCACATAATCAAGGGATGCAGTGGCTTTCTGTTTTGCTACTAGCACTTGGTGGTGGCTCCCTAGGCACAATCTTCATTGGTCTTAGTGTGATGCTGGTTGAACACTGGCTTAGGAAATCCAAGTGGAGAAAGAAAAGAAAGGAAAGCGGGGATGGAGCTGCTGAATCAGATAAGGAAAGTGAAAATTCAGATTTTCAAAGCTCTTATCTACAGGGTTATCATTCATATTGATTATTTTTTTGGCTCCTAAATTGAAAATATTATGTGCTATGTGTAAAAAAAATTTACATTAATATTAATGTTAGTTATGTATATTCCAAAATATTTCCTAAAACTATTTCACAAACCAGAATCAGAACGAAGAAATTCTAGCATGCTATACACACTACTCTAAACCACTAACTGCATATCTTATCGCGATATTTACCAAATTAATCTTATCTTGTCTATTTTTAAGCATTCAAAATTTGTTTTAATTGAAGGCACTTTCAGTTTTTGAGGTATTATTATCAGTGACAGTAATGTTTAGGCCACTAGTTTTACCTTTTCCTAGTCATCAAAGTCATTTGCTACCGATTTTTTCCCGCGGAATGCTGTAATTTTGATTGTTCAATTTTTTGGAGTTGCTATACCTCATATGTAGAATTGAAAGTTCTACAATTAAGCAGAAACGTCGAAAGCTGACCCGTCTTAGGAACACAATATATAACTAATGTAATCAACATTGCTTAGTCTTAGGAACACATAATATATAAACTATTGCAGTGCTTCAATCAGAACAGTTATAAAAGAGAAATCTATGACTTGAACACAAATAGTTCAATACAGTACAAAAACCATAATGAAATCAAAGTGATCCTAAACTTTCTAGTAGAAATGGGAAAAAAGTTCAAATGGTAATAATTTTTTTAACATTTACGTTTACAAGATCCAGAAATCAAAAACCCTTTGACCACTTGATTAATGGCCATGGTTCCTTACCATTCTAACCTATTTAAGTTTGTTGCTACTAAGAGTCTTCATGGCAACAGTGACATTGATTATGTGGAAATAAATTGACTTTTGAGGCATTGGCACCTAACTTTTGAGGACTTTTCCTTCAAAGATGATAAGGAGTTGGAACCTGACTTTTGAGGAGTTTTTCCTTCAAGATGTTTAAGCCCAACTAGTTATTCTCTCACTGCCTGAAAAGGTTTTCAATTCAACCCCAAGAAAATGGATCAAGAGTTTTTCGATGCAATTAAGAAAAATGACATGACCACATTTTCAAGCATAGTGAAAGAAAGAGAAGGAATTCTCAACCAGAAAACAGATAATACCTTCAGCACTCCATTCAACCTTGCTTCCAAGTATGGTTGCACTGAAATGGTGTCTGAGATTGTTAGATTATTCCCTGACATGGTTTCTGCTGAGAATAAAAACATGGAGACTCCTATTCATGAGGCTTGTAGACAAGAGAATGTCAAGGTTTTAATTTTGCTGCTGGAAGTCAATCCAAAAGCTGCTTGCAAGCTTAATCCTACTTGTAAAAGTGCTTTTTTTGTAGCTTGTAGCCATGGTCATTTTGACTTGGTGAACCTCTTGTTCAATCTATCTGAGATTGTGGGGCAAGAAGTAGCAGGGTTTGATCAAGCTTGTTTCCATATTGCTTCTGTAAGAGGGCACACAGGTGGGAAGAAAGAGTTTTATTCACTATGTTTGCATGCTTTTTGAACAACCTTTTTTAATGAGTATTGAACTTTATAATTTAGCCTTAGGGAAGAAAGAGTGTTGAAAATATAAGATTTTCAATCCATCACCTTCTCTGGATCAAAAGTGAAATTAAGCTTAATTTAATCACTAATAATAAAAAGGTGATTAATAATAAAAAGGTGATGGATTGAAAATCTTGTATAGCTGATGTAAGTTATCTCCTAAACGGTTGATTGTCTATGCAGATGTTGTTAGAGAGCTGTTGAACAAGTGGCCAGATCTTATTCAAGTGATCGACGAGAAAGGGAATACAGCATTGCATCATGCTTGTTATAAAGGACATTTTGAGATTGTACGGATCCTACTAAGTCGCGATTCAAATCTTGCTTTACAATACAACAACATTGGTTATACACCATTGCATCTTGCAGTGATTAAGGGGAAAGTCTCAACCCTCGACTATTTTGTGGTAGTAAGTACTGCATACTTTCACTATCCCACAAGAGAAGAAGAGACAGTACTTCATCTAGCTGTGAGATATGGATGTTATGACGCTTTGGTTTTCTTGGTGAGAGTTGCCTATGGTACAAATCTAGTGCACAGACAAGATAGATATGGCAACACTGTCTTACATCTTGCAGTTTCAGGCGGTCGCCATAAGGTGAGAAATTTATGTGAGCTCTGAATATATTTAACTAGTGTTTTCTTCTGTGCAACGTACCGGGAGATAATTTTAGTTTAATTATATCCATGTTGCATTTTCTTATTGAAAAGTAGTAACTGTTGTAATTTGAGAGCATTGAAATGATTCAAATATTGAAATGTAACATTTAAGATTTTTCTAATGTTTGTTGTTTTGAAATCATGACAAATGCAAGTAAACAGTATATCAGGCATCAATTTTTTGTCTGTACTGTAGTATCTGGCTTTAGTATTTAACCCCTTTTAATATTATTCAATTCAATAGTTATGACCACGGTTCTATAATCTTTGTAGATGGCAGATTTCTTGATCAACAGGACAAAGTAGATATTAATACTAGGAATGATGAAGGGCTCACAGCACTTGACATTCTTGATCAGAGTATGGACAGTGCAGAAAATAGACAGTTGCAAGCCACATTTATCAGAGATGGTGGTAAAAGAAGCTCCCAATCTTCTTCTTTTTCACTTGAACTAGACAACACTAATTCTCCCTCACCAACATCTAGACTTTCTTCCTCGCGAAGGTATATACCGAAGGAAATGGAAGTGCTTACAGAAATGGTTTCTTATGATTGTACAAGCCCTCCACCGTTTAGCAAAAACACTGAATCTACATCACCTGAGCCTCATGTAAGTGAGAGATTTGAGAATGGAACCTGTAATCCATATTACTACGCATCACCAACAAATTTAGTGAAACAAAAGCATCATCATAACAAAGGAAAAATTGAAAATGTGAATCATACTAAGAGGAAACACTATCATGAGATGCACAAAGAGGCACTACTAAATGCAAGAAACACCATTGTATTAGTGGCTGTTTTGATTGCCACTGTAACTTTTGTAGCTGGTATTAGTCCACCTGGTGGTGTGTACCAAGAAGGACCAATGAGAGGTATATCAATGGCTGGTGAAACATCAGCTTTTTAAGGTATTTGCAATAAGCAATACCATAGCACTCTTTAGCTCTTTCTCTGTAGTCATTTTTCTTGTTAGTATCATTCCATTTAGAAGAAAACCACAAACAATACTATTGACCATTGCTCACAAGGTTATGTGGGTTGCTGTGGCATTTATGTCAACTGGCTATGTTGCAGCTACATGGGTGATTTTGCCACATAATCGATAGATGCAATGGCTATCTGTTGTGCTACTAGCACTTGGTGGTGGCTTTCTAGGCACGATATTCATTAGTCTTAGTGTGATACTTGTTGAACACTGGCCTAGGAAATCCAGGTGGAGAAAGAAAAGAAAGGAAAGCGGGGACGGAACTGCTGAATCAGATAAGGAAAGTGAAGATTCAGATTTTCAAAGCTCTTATCTACATGGTTATCATTCATATTGATTAATTTATTGGCTCCTAAAATGAAAATATTATGTGCTATGTTATGTGTAAAAAATTTGTACATAATATCACTTCTGCAAGAATGTTAGTTTTGTATATTGCAAAATGTTTGCTAAAACTGTTTGACAAGCCAAAATCAGGCAGAACAAATTCTAGTACAGTAACACAGAAAACGAGGATAATGATATTACACACACAAACTCGAAAGTATAAACCATGATACGCATATCTTATTGCGATCTTTAAGCATTCATAATTTGATTTTATTGAAGATGATATCAGTTTGAGAGATTATATCAGTGACAATGATGTTATTTTGGCATAATATATAGCATGGATTATGTGCTTTGAATGTTGAATTGTTTGTAGTTGCATATGCCACACAGAATGGAACATTCGGCAAATGTGTTAAATTTAGTAATATATTAATTGGAATTATTTTATATATCTAACAGATTAAGTAGAAACGCCGATAGCTGGTCAATTTGTCTTAGGAACACAATATATAAACTAATGCAATGCTTCAACCCAAAGCAAACGGTTATAAAAGAGAAAGTCATGATTTGAACATAAATAGGTTCAATACAATACAAAAACCATAATGAAATCAAATTGATCCTAGACTAGTCGAAATAGGAAAAAAAATCAAATGCTAATACTTAAACAACTCAAATTTCAGAAGAATCAACAAAAGAAAAACAACTAGTTAACAACCATAACAAGACACTTAGAGTGCTAACATCATCACAATTCCGAATGTGACCAAAGTTAACATAAAACTTGAAGTAACCACCATGGAGGAGGATGAAGCCTCTAAGGAATCAGAAGAATAAGGCGAATTTGCAGGAGCCATGATCGGTGATGAACCTTCTGGTGGATTCGAAATAGAGGTTGGTGGAGATGCTGGAATTGGATGTGGCGCCATAACTTCAACAAGCAACTTTTGACCATGACTGCAATGCTCATCAGTTCCACTTATGAAGTAGAAAGGTCCAGATCTGTCAAGATTAAGAGTGCTCTTTCCATTGGTAAAAGTAGTGATAGGTTGACTTGCATCACAATTAAAGTAATCAAACTTCTCCACAGTAAGAACTGAATCATTCTCGTACTCAAAAACTGCATAAACAAAAATGTGAATCATAACTTGGGCTGCAAGAAAAAGAATAGAAGTGAACAATGAATTAAAAAGCATTATATACCGAGAGAATCTCCGATTTGGAATCGGTTTCTTTCAGCCCATTGAGTGTAAAAAGCAGTGTTATTTGGTTCAGGTTCACGCCAACCTAAACGACCACCAACTTGGAATTGTCTTGCAGAATGAACACAAGTAAAAGTAGTAGCAGCCAAGAAAATGATAAAGCAATTGAATATAAAGGAAGACATGTTTGTTTGTTTGTGTTCTGCTTCTAAGTAGTATGTATATTTTTCAGAAGAGCAATGAATGAATGTAACTTGTAACCGAGAGGAAAACATAGTATATATAGAGAGAGATGTGTAAGGGAAAGTGGTGAAGGTTAGTGGGAAGTTATTATGATGCATATGGTCGTGTGTGTAGTGAGTGGTAGCGGTTATTTTGTTTGTAGAGATTAAGGATGTTGTTCGTGTGTTGATTTTGAAACAAGCTTGTGCCTAACGTGACATGCCACATACTGACTTTGTATTCAATTCTGACAACTAACCCAAACCGTTACTTAATCATGATCATCTGCTCTCAATTTTGTATTTTGAATCCTACTTATAAAATAAAAAAAGTAAGTAGTTTGAAACCCTAAAAAAAAATGTAATAATTCGATCATATCATCGTCATCATATGATTTTTTGTTTTTTTGTTTGTTGAAATATTATCAATGTGTGTGTATATTATATATTAAATTCTAAATATAATATAGGAAACAATTAAGTATAGTATTTATCAAGTGTATTTTGTGAAAGAAAAAAAAAGTGTATTTTATTGCTTTTTTGACAATTAAGTATACTAGGCATTATTTGAGCAAAAGAGTTGAAAGAAAGGGGAAAAATATCTTAGGAGAGGATTCAGTGGAGATGGGTTGATAGAGACAGTTTGAGGCAGTTTCAACGGTGCCTCAAATTTGGGTTGATGATGTGAATCTGATAAAATTGAAAGAGATAGGAGGAGAGAAAAAGAGAGGAGGTGGGGAAAGAGATTGTGTGAGTAAAAATGTACATGTTCTCCTTTTCTTTTCTAACTCATCTAGACCATTAAAATTATCTTGATGGTATATAAAGCTGGTCCACTGGTGAACCATTTAATTGATGGTTCACCCTAGACACCACCTATTATTATGTAATAATTCTAAATATAAATTAATTTTGATAATTAATAATGAGGTGAACTATAGGGATGGCAATGGCTACCCAATGGGTAGGGTACTACAGTACCCTTCCTCATACCTGCATTTGTAAAAAATACTCGTACCCGTGTTCGTACCCTCGTGGGCAAGAACTTTAGTCTCCTTCCCCATACCCTATGGGTACCTAAGTGCTCATACCCGCACTCATTACCCACACTTTAACTATGAAAAGATAATAAAAACATCACAAATGAAATAAAATTACGGTCCAAATTTTTTAAAATAAACTCATAAAATAGTACGAATCGTAGTATTTAGTCGAATAGAAAACATCTAGAATATCCTAAAAAATTGTACACCGACATGATGGAGTTGTTATTGTATTAAGCAGTTTTTTTGTTTAAGTTTAGGTTTAGACTTAAATAGCTAAATTAATTAATTAATTATACACAAAAAAAATTAAATTATTTATGATATTATATAAATATGTATATGCAGGGTTGCGGGTCTAGGCAGTATAGTACCCTTACTCGTGCCCATACCCATTTAAATTTATGGGTATTATCCGGACTCGTGCCCAGACTCATAAAAGTGTGGTTTAACCCTACCCATTGTGGGTATTTTTTGCGGGTATCCATTGGGCCTGGGTCCAATTGTCATCCCTAGTGAGCTAAGTTGGTAGGACATTGCATACTGCATGCAAGGGTAATGATTCGAACCCCAGACACCTCACTTATTCTCCTTAGAAAAGAGAATTTCTAACCACTAGGCTACTTGACCGGAAAAAAAAAGTATTTTTATTTTAGGAATTGACCAAAAAATAAAGTATATTATATACAATAATTCTAAATATAAAAATAAATATTTTTTTTTTAGGTAAACCATGAGAGAGGATAGACATCAAGGAGAAGTAACGACATCCCAACTAGGTTGGCACCCCAATGAGCTTCCATCCTATACCGTCAATCTCAAATTTTATTAAAAAAAAGGGGAAAAATAAATATAAAAATAAATATTGGAAACTTCTTTTTGTAAGTAATTCTCGATCATTTCTTCGTGTTAATAATGAAGAAAATTATTCATATATTTAATTTAAATACTTTAAAAAATATATTTGACGATAACTGATAAGAATATCTAGTATAGTACTGCCTCAAAAAAAAAATATATATATATATATATATAGTATTATTTCCACCCTTCCCTAGTCAACAAATGCAGAAGACCTAAAAAATGTTCGTACGCTATTAAGGTTGTGTAGATATGTAAAGAACGAATATAATACAACAATACAATACCATCCCCTAACCCAAAATTTATTTATCAAAAATAATAATAATAATACAACAATAAGGTACATCAAATATGCATAGATATGCAGGGGCCGGAGTTCGAACCCCAGACACCCCACTTATTCACCTTATAAGGTGAATTCTAGCCACTAGATTACCTGACAAAAAAAAATCCCAAAATTGGTGGGGCACTTGCCCTTATGATTTGTCTATTTCCTCTCCATTACCAGCTATTTCTTGTAGTTCTCTACGTTTGGCATCCCTCATGTCAAGTATGCTAATAGGAATTGGTTTTGTGTGGCCATGCAATTGTACAAGACGAACAATGTCTTCTTTGGTTAAGGTTTTCTTCTCAACAAGTTCATTCACCAATGTGTCCATCAGTGTTTTATTTTTCTGCAGGATCTGATAACATGCAAAACAAAGTGGTCAAATTTTAATCAATAATATCATTCATGTGAAACATGGTTGTGACATTGAATCCAATCAAGAGTCGTCATCAAGTTTTTTAATCCTTCACTGAAACTGAACTATATAACATACATACCTCTTTTGCTCGTTCATAGCAAAGGTTGAGAATCTTCATTGCTTCCAAATCAATTTCCTGACAATACAATGCAATGCTTGCATTTGTTATCATTGCCATATAAGTATTATTATTTTGTCTCTCCATGTTATAGAGGATTTTACATTGTCTCCTATGGGTCAACATTAGTTTAACTTGTTTTTTCGAGATATACTGCAAGGAGTTCTAGTTTCGGCATTTTAAATGCAAGTGTAACTTAGGCCGAAGCTGAAACAAGATGAGAAAACAAAACTTGAGACAGAGCACGTACATTAATTCGGTCTGTAACCCAGAAATTGGATACTCCGCGATACTTATCAGAAAGCCCACCAATCATATACATTCTTGCTGCAACCCTAGCATTGTCTGCAGTTTCAGCCCATATCGTACTCAACTGAAATATTGCAAATCAAGTTAAAAAAACATTTTAACGTAACCATAAACTATATATACATATATAATCGAAGACACGGTGCTCATAACTTGTGTACACGATGATATTGACATAAAAATAGTAATTTAAAATGGAAAAAAAAGGTGTGATAAATGGTAATAAGAAAATCAAAGAACTTAGACAGCCATTCCTCTGGCCAGTTCATAACTATGCTGTATTTTCATTCTCTTTTATAACAGATGTCCCAGACATGTAATTGCAATCCCACTTATTTTAATATAAAATGTCCCTAGAAATACCATATTCTTGCCATTCATCAAAGCTAGTTAACAAATATCTTAAAAACACAGAGTGTTAAAATTGAGTTTTGCTCACTGCATTACGTGTATGTTCTGCAACTGTATTCAGGAACTAGAGTCAGGAATTTATAGTTAACAAGTAGAAAGATTCTCTTACCTGATCTTTCCCAAACCACATTTCATCAGCTGCACGGGGTGCGAGTTGAACAGTAATATGATCAAAGAGGGATTGTCGCCTGCATGATATTAGTAGTTACAAGAAAATAATATGGTAGATGCTAAACATAGTTTGTAATGCAATTTGATTAAGCAGTAATTTAAATCAAATGAATATGAAGCCAACATAGAACCTTTGCAAACATTATCCTCGACTAATGCTAAAAATACAGACAAACATTTCATTCAGAGGGCATTAACCAACAGCTTATATTTATTTAAAATAAAGGTGCAAAGGTTTAATTAAAGAATCCATACGTGAGCATTCCATCATTAAATTTTATGGACTCCAGCATCGTCCGAACATATCCCAATTCCCTACCAGCTCTAGGAGCAATTGTGATCTACAACAAAGCAATAAAAGGCTAAAATGTTTTAGTTCCTTGCCAGTAGTAGTCAGATGATGAATATTAAGAGGAAAAAGTTAAGAGAAAATTAATAAACCCAATAACAATTTATTTAAAATGCATGTGGTGTCCATACATATTCGATATTGTCAAAATTAGGCAAGTTCATAGCCGCAACGGTCATTGCAGCTTCATTTATAGCTACTTGTTCCCATTTCTCTTTGCTTCGCTCCTTTCTATCTAGCATTCCTCTCTCTTCCATTTGAGCAGCTTGTAACAAGTCATCGGTGGTAACCTGCAACAGTAAAACCCAGAAATGAAGAACTGCCAGCTACCATGTATTGAAATTAGTGTTATAAAATGCAGACTGGTCCGACTAGTTTAACCGAAAATCAGAGCCATAACCGGTCCAGTCCACATATCAGATTGTATATGCATTTAAACTAGTAATGATGCCATTAACCCAGTTTTGTACGGGCTAAAAAATGAACATATGACTCGGTTTTCAAATTTTTCATGGATTCCATCACTGTGTCTACCTGTGACTGCATGCTATCCCTTGTCACTGCACCTTGTCTCACATCAGTCACGCTGTCTCATATGCAAGGCAGTGATGGATGTGCATGTGCTATGCACATGAATTTAGTGCCCATTTGCAAGCTAAATCCTATTATGCAAAAAGGCCATTTTCCGAGATCAAACCACAGGTGATGAGTGTGCCATAAGAATATAGGATAGCCTTGCCACTCTGCCAGATGGGTTTTGAGTAGGTTGTTTACATACAAATTATATATAACCTTGATAAAAAAAATGTATAAATTTCAAACAGACTGGTTCATGCGGTTCAACTAGTGACCTACCGATTTGACCAGTGATCGACTGACCTGGTTAGATTTTTATAACATTGACTGAAACTAGTAAAGCCTTTTCTTATCATGGGACCATAGGAACTGCTGACATCCACTATCAACTTTTAAGCATTGCAAAGTAAAATGAATAATTCATGCAATAAATAAAGCACTTCTGGTTGGATAAACAGGCCTTTTATTTCCATGCTTGATTTCAGAAAACGATAAGACAATATTCCCTCCAGTCTCCATTATAAGAGAAAGTTCATTTTTTAGGTTCATTCAATAAATGATGTATCTAGTTCTTAATATAAACTAGATGCATCATTTATTGAATGAATCTAAAAAGTGAACTTTCTCTTATAATAGAGATCAGGGTAGTACGTGAATAATAACTATCGGGCAAAGACAATTACTGTACATCATGGATTTATTACCTCAGTCCTTGAGTCCCGCATCATATTGATAGCAGCAACCTCAACTATGTTGGCTAGCTCCGCACCAACCATTCCATCAGTCATACTAGCAACAATTTCATAGTCTACATCTTCAGCAATTGGCTTTTTACGAGCATGGACCTATCACGTAACCAGGAAAAAAATGAATCTACATACTACATTTGGTGCCATTAATCACAAATCCACAACTAACAATACTTTCCAGGTCACAAAACAAAACTGAATCTTAAAGCTGACTTGAAATGTAAGTGAAATATGTAAGAATGCTACCTTTAGAATTTCAATGCGGCCAATGAAACCGGGTTTGGGGATAAAGATTTTCCGATCAAACCGGCCAGGTCTTACAAGTGCTGGATCCAGAATGTCTGGTCGATTTGTGGAGGCAATAGTGATCACCTCCCCTCTTCCTTCAAATCCATCTAAGCAGACCAGGAGCTGGAGCATTCAGCCAACAGGAAACATCAACCAAAATTTACACAAAAGTTTACTTACAGGAAGCAATTGGGAAGTCCAGAAGTGTCATGGCTAACCTGATTAAGAGTAGCATCACGTTCCTGTCCACCTGAACCTTTAATCAAGCCACGCTTCCTTCCTACAGCATCCAGCTCATCAATGAAGACAACAGAAGGAGCCTGAAAGCATAATATAAAATATTTTCCAATTAGATGTAAAACACTAAAGCTTAAGAAGTAGGTTAGATACAAGTGATGATTAGTATATGTATTATGATCAAAAAGATAGTGCGCCGATCAGCTTGAAACAAATAAAATGAGGAATAACAGAATGTGAATTGTGTAATACCAATTAACAAAAGAAGTTGATTAGTGGAAATAGGTTGCAAGAACCAAAATAACAAACTCATAATTTGAGTTTAAACAAATAAAAAAAAATGTGAGTGCAATGGAAAAGCTAAAAATATACACACGTTTTCTCTGGCTTCTTGGTAAAGTGATCGAACACGAGAAGCCCCAACACCAACATATATTTCGACAAACTGTGAAGCAGAAATAGAGAAGAAATTAACTCCTGCCTCACCAGCCACAGCTTTTGCCAGCAATGTCTTTCCCACTCCAGGGGGGCCACAAAGAAGTATGCCACCTGATTAAGTGACTAGTTTAATCTTCATATAGTCAAGTTCAAATCACTCTCTCAATATTGAATGTTTATTTTTTCTGATATATAAATGAAAAACTTTGTAACAAAAAAGATTATCAAACATTTCTGCAATCACAGCATTGCCATAACGCTAGAGATAGAAAACTAAAACTGTCCTATAAAAAAAATCATAAAAAAAGTTTTCCTATAGGCTAAAGCAGTTCCAATTATTATGTCAAATGGTTAGTTAAGAGTTAAGGTAAATGAAGTGAGACCTGGGATTTTCACTCCTCTCCTTCGGTACATCTCTCCATGAGTGAAGAACTTGACAATCTCCTCAAGTTCAAGTCGTATTTTACCGAGACCAGCAACATCAGTAAACTTCACATCCACACCTCTCTCAAGATACTGAGGAAGCCTTCTATTTTGTGCTCTTCGAACCCGTGCCCCAGATTTCATAAACTCCTTTGTCATTTTCAAATAAGGATTCTCCTCTCCTTCTTTCACCAGCTCACTCTCATCCTCACCACCACCAGCTTCACTCCACCCCATCTCGGCTTCCATCTCCTTCATCTTCCTTCTCTCTTCCGCATCAGCTTGCTGAATCTTAACCCTATCTTCATAATCCTTCTTCTGCTTCTTATAGTTAAGCACCACAGTCCTGTAAAAAATCACGAAAAAAAGCACTCCAATTGTATTAATCGCCATTTGATCCTTTGCCATACTAGTCCAAAAAGCAGTTTTAGAAAGCGCATTGGCCTTAACTTGAACCATTTTTTCCTGATACTCTTTCCTCCTTCTCATTCTCTTTTCATTATCCGCTTCTCTCTTCTTAATCCTCTCATTCCTCTCAATCATCTCCCTCTCCTTCATCTTCTTCACCACTTCTTCTTTCTTCTGCCTCTGCAACTGCATCCTAGCTTCCCTCAACTCCAACTCCTTCTTCGACTTTTTCTTCGGCTGAAACCTATTAAAAAACTCAACAAAAGGCTTGTGAAATGGCAGAGACAACGAAATCCTCGCCAATACCGAAAGCGGCATCTCTGGAGCCTTAACAGGTGGAGAATATGCATTCACACACAAATTATCAATCTTTAACTCATCCCATAAACCCCAAAATTTTCTATCACTTTCAACATTTGGCAACACTGTTCTCAACGCTCTAGAATCCTCCAAAACAACCAATACTGCAACAGCACGTTCCCTCAATTCCACGGCACTAGGTTTCACTATATGTTTGAGCATACCCAAATTCTTCAATTCAGCTATTTCTGTATAAGGTATGCGTTCTGAAACAATGGGTAATCCTTCAATCCATGATTTCACCTCCTCTATTGATAAAGCTTCAACCTCCTTTTTGATTGAAGCTTTTCTGGGTGCTCGTTTTTTTCCAGCGGCGGTGGCTGGTTGTGGGAGTGAAGCGGAGATAACAGTGAGGGTTACGGTGAATTTGAGGAAATTGAGGTTGTTAAAGTTGAGATTTTTTTGGTTTTTTTCGTCATTTTCAGATTCTGGGGTTTGAATTTGTGATGAGATTGAACGGAATTTGGAGGGTTTTGGGAATTTATTGAATTTTGATGATGAAGATGAAGGTGGAAAATGAACAAAGCAATGTGAAGACATGGAAATGAAGTTAATGTAATGAAAAGGATAAGGTAATGTTATGGCTTCATGTTATGTTTGTGAAGCTATTGGCATTGATGATGAAGATGAAGACGAAGATTTTAGTGGAATTTGAGGAACATGAAGCTGAAGGAATAGTGTACTTTCGGTGGATAACTGGATTTACTTGTAGTAACTGATTAGATTAAAATAATTTTAGTTCTTAAAATATTTACATAGCACGAATTGATTAAATGCGTATGTAAAATAATTTTATAATATAAAGAAAAAATCGATTCGTCGTTTCACCTTTTAACATTTGGGAAATGTTAATCAATGCTTCTGGAGTATTGGTTAAGGACTTTCAATCGTAAAAATTTGTGTAATAAGACCCTTAAAAATTTTGGAGTCGAGTAAATTATCTTATGAATTTTTTCAAAAAGGCAAATGAAGCAAAGCACTGGTTTTGAATTATATTGGGTAACTCATTTGTTTTATTAGTTTTATCTATTTTGTATTAAATTAATTTGGTAAAATTGAATCTCTTTTTGAAAAATTTCTTTTATTTGGGTTCGTTGGAGTAATGTTTGTTTATATAGAAGTAAAGGAGGATTAGGAGTTTAGAGGATAAAGGAAGTTAATTTCTCTCTTTTAGAAAAGTGATGTTGGAAATTTAGGATTAATCAAGAGAATAAGTGGTGCAAGGCTTTATCCCATAAATATAACACATAGCACTGGAATATCAATCTTGGATAGGATGATTTCTAGGTGGTCGAAAGATTTAAACTTTGTTAAAGAAGGTATGAGGACTAACAAAGAAAATTGGTTCATGATCATCTTTGGAGGGTAATTGGTAACCATGAAAATACTTTGTTTTGGAGAGATTCCATAGACTCATTGGGTTAGCTTGAAATAAAAATGTGTGTTGTGGTGGAGGTAAGTGGAATTGGATTGGAGACGTCATATATTTGTTTGGAAAGAAGAACTAGTTCTTGAATCATGCGGTACTCTAGACAACAATGATTTATTGTAGGAAAATATTTTAGACAACAATGATGTTTATTCGGTTAAAGGAGAATACCGGCTCTTTTCTCAGCAAGAGTCAACAAACTATTTTCCCCTCAGATTTAATTTTGAACAAATTAGTTCCTTTAAATGTGTCTCTCTTTGCTAGGTGGTTGCTCAATGATAGAGACTCCCTACAAAATCCAACTTACTTTGTCATGGAATCATCAACCCGGATCCATCTAATTGTTCGGGTGGATGTGAATGCAAAGAAAACTCTCAAAACTTGTTTGACCCCAACATTGTATATTATAAATTCAAAGTATATAATATGATGTGTCAATTTATATATTGCAATTCGTTTTTGAAATAGTCTTTTGTGGGATTTGACGCATTTTAAATTATATTATCCAAATTATTGTTAAGGTATTTAAATTGTATTTTCTTAATCGTATGTTTACAAATTTTGGATAAACTAGAGTGTAATTTCTGTTTTTTCAGAATTTTTAGGGGGCTCGGATTATATAATTCGAAAACACTATAAAGCGTTGAAATTATATAAAATCCAAACAAGAATATTTTTGAAATTCCATAGGACACATCTATGAAGCTCGGATACTCCGAAACGGAGACGTACCCATATCGGATACCGATACTCCACGGATACTCGCGGATACGCACCCACGAAGTATCAGAATTAATTATTTAAATTTTTAAAAAATATTTTAACAGATACTTATGTGATACTCCGCAGATACACAATGATACTTATAAAATACTTTTTTTTTTTTTGCTAAGCCAGGAGATTGGACATGCATCAAGGGGAAGTAACGACATCCCAACTAGGTTGGCACCCCACAGAACCCCCATCCTATACCACCAATCTCAGAGAAAAATTTATTAAAAAAAGGGGAAAAAATACAAGAGGGGGACTAGACCAAAACCCTCAAAAAACAAAGAAGAAACAACAAAAAAAAGAATAGAAAATAGAAACTTATAAAATACTTACATACACGTATCCTAGAAAAAGATGAAGAGTAAAAAAGTGAGACAATGTTGTAAACATTCAGTAGAGATGTATATGATTCAATTTTAGATATGCATCACTAGAATTGTTTCTCGATAAACCACTTAAAATCATACTTCTTATGGATGAAGGTAACGAACGAGAGAGAGGTGATTCAATTAATCAACATCTGATAAAATTTGTGTTGAGTTCTTTTAATCAATATTTATTTTCTTCAAGTATTTTACATACATACAAGTTTTAGTATAAAATTTTGTCAACGTATCTTAACCGTATCGTATCCTAAATTTGAAAAAATTTGCGTATCCGCATACCTGTATCGTACCCGCACCCGTATCAGGGCTTCATAGGAACACATTGAGAAGAGGGTAGGGTGGAAGAAAAAAAAAAAGAAACTGCCTTAAATGAGCTTCAAACCTTCGAGAGACATGCCCGAACTCAATATTAAACCCAGTCTTTGTTTGAAGCATTCAAGAGAAGTATTCTGTCCAAAATATAAAGCCATGAAATAAATTTACATGAAAGATTGTTTCAAGTAATTTACCGTTTTGCCATTGAAATTAGTAGTAGTAAGTAACTTCCGAACTCAAATAATTGTTTCTCAACGTTTAAGGGCAGATAAGTTTTTCTGATGTGAGATGAATATCAAAATCTCAAGTGCATAAACAAAAGGTGATTTCTCAAATTGTCCCCTTAGGGGATGTTCAAATCTGTCAAAATGCACTACCGGATGCTTTTGGTAAAGCCCGTGTTTTAGGGGATTGGCTGACCAATCATCTAAACAAAAACAAAAATCCAAGTGAGATGAATTACATCACTCAAACAAATAAACATTACACTCATTTTATGTCCAAAATCTTAAGTGTCTGCACAATGAGCAGATTTTACATAAACATTGATCAACCTGTATCCATATATTATGATCCCATTTCTCAAAACATGTGACCACCAAGTACCGATCATAGCCATTCATAAGATTGCAGTGTTAAGAATTAAGATACCATAAGATTCAATCGAAAGAGTAAATATTCCAGCTCAAATCCAATGAACAATAAACGCCGAACCTCTTCAGATGGTATTGAATAACTGAGTAAAATATTGCTTATAATAAAGCAGGATGTTACAGTTTGATTCACCAAAACAGATAATCTAGACTGCAAACATCAAGTCCATGATCTTGGATGCAAAGGATTTTGTTGGGGAAGCAATGGTACCTCCAGTCTGCCTTGTAGTTGCATTGCCATTCTGCAGATAATATGGCCGAGAAGGAGCTTTTGATGTGCTTACTTCTGAGTTTCTAGCAGAGGGTAGAGGTATGGGCATAAATCCTTGATTGTTAAGCCTTTCGGTCAAAGCTTGACGTTGCATGGGATCCAAGGGTTTCACACCAATAATTAGGACTCCGTTAATTTGTATTCCATTCTTGTTGAGAGCATTTTGTGCAGCAGATCGATTCTGCATCACCAAGAAATTTATTTAGTAGTGCATAGGCTAATATTAGGGTGGTTAACAAACAACAACTAAAAAAACACTTCAAAATAACAAGGCATGGAAAGAAAAAACATTGGGAATATTGATAAAAGGACTAGGACAACAATGTCAAAATAGCTGGATGGATGGTCTGGAATTGGTACACAAGATACGGCCATTGCTTTATAATGAAAAACTTAATCATAGTATTCGAGCAAGAGGAAGATTGCAAACCTGATACAAAATGTGCATCCAGTTAGCATCTCTAGGGCCAGAAACATGTTTCAAAATTTCACCACATTTTTCAAACTCCCTTAAAACCAAATTAGTATCATTTGGAGAAAATCTGCACAGAAAGAGCATTTTTAGAAGCATGTACATTGGTATATATAATAATCATATATACTCTTGAATGGCCAAATAATTTACGGAATTGGTGAGGAATCGCTCAGCACAATCGATTATCTATATGTAAAGTTTAGTCTTTTATATTTGACAGTTGACACTACATAAATAGGGCAACGGATTATATGACAGCTAAACAAGTAAAAACACAGTATATTCACCACTTAATAGATAACATCCTCTCTAAGAAGGAGGTACCTTCCAACAAATACAAAGCGGTATTTTTAGTTTATCGATTTCACATCTCAAACGTAGCTGCAAAAAGTTTAATAGGCCTAATCAAAGATATTCAAGAGCATTTTCTCCAAAAGCTTCACGAGATTATACATTAAAAATAAAAGGTTGCCCTCGGAAACAATACACATTGATTGTCAGTTAGGCAAGAAAAATGGGTATATTAAAAAAATCATTTTGTATCCGTTGATGGGGCAATTTGTATTTGTAGGAAAAGGTGTGTCAAAGAGCTTTAGAAATAATGATTTATTTAATTCATTCAAGATGATAATAATATACAAACACAAAAGTAACATAAATCAAAAAAAATTAAACTACTGTCCCAAAAAGTCTATTTAAACAAAAAAAAATAATATCTAAACCATTTTAGCGGACATTCGTGGCTGGAACCAGCTCTGATTTTTGCTACTATAAACCGCTACAGTCTTCACTGCAGTTCCAGCCATTCTATTAAATTGACAAATCATTCCACCAATCCATACATAGCCATAGATATTGTTGATCCAGAAGCTCTTTTTTTCAGTGTACTTGCTAAAAATAAGGCTAAATTGCATGTTTGGTCCCCTAACGTTTACTTTAAGTTTCAAATTGGTCCCTTACGATTAAAACGTTTAATGTTGGTCCCTTATGTTACTGATGTCAGCATAAGTTCGTCCTTTCCGTCGAATTTTGAGTTAACACTGTCTGAAACGACCATGTGGCACCCGCAAAGTTATCCGTGTGTCCCGTTAGCCATGTGGACGTTTTAAACAGAAATTTAACTAAAATGACTAACTTATTGTAATGTTAGTAACGTAAGGGACCAACTTGAAACTTTTAAACATAGGAGACCAACTTGAAACCTAAAATAAACGTAAGGGACCAATCGTGCAATTAAACCTAAAAATAAACAAACTGAAAAGAAAAGCTTTTCCTACTGCACTAAACCAGGAATCCAACCCAGAGCATAAAGAAACAAATGGAAAATAACACGTTAGGACATTATCTTAGAGGGGCTAACTTCCTCTCTGCAAAAAAGGCCTTAAGTACTTTTTGTTTTGTCTATCCTCACCCTGTCCCTCATTATGCTCTTGATTATTCTCGGAAACAAAAGTCAATATTTCCTCACTCCTACCTGCCATATGGGAATTCCTACAGCAAATATGATTTTAGCCACGTTGTGGTCTGGCATCTACGACCTATATACCTATTACATCATGGATGGAAATCCATTAACACCCTTTTAGACAATTATTCTTGAGACGGATTATACCACCAAACTTTGCCAATACTTCTAACTGATTACCTCTCGATTCTTAATATATCAGTGATAATTCTCAAAACTTTGGCAGTGAGAAGCACAAAGCCTCTGCTGAAATCAAATGTTTTTGTTGGAACAATAGTAGCGAGAAGAATTAAATTAAAACAAAATAGTATGGGTTTTTCATACTATACCATTTTTCCCTACCAATATATGTGATTGTGTATGACGTGCATTCTTATTTGTAAGTCGCTCCACATTTCTTCTCTCTTTCTCACATTTCCTAGTCATCTTTACACCCTGGAATAAGTTGTTTTGTACTACAGGAAACATGGGTTTGCTCTCAACTGTTTAGAGCAACTTCTTTTTTCATTTAGTGGTCAAGAGTTGAATATTATGTCATTTTAACTTCCACACTTTTTATGTTTCTTATTACTGCAGTAAAATGTACCATATTTCTAGGACAAATCCTTATAAATAGTTTTAAAGTGGAATGAACTACCTTATCGGTAAACCAAATGTAAATGCTAAAGTAGAGTTAAGACATTACCCATATACTGTTACCCATTCTTCCTCATTAAGATTTCCTGCAGGTAAGGAATTTCGCTGGACTTCAGGCCTTGCCACTTCTGGTGGTGGAGGAAGAGTAATCAATGCACCAGGCTGAACCACACCCTCGACTGGAGAACCCCTTCCTTTCTCATCTTGTTCACCACCACTCTTTGCAGGTGACGACCACCAATTCAAACTAAGAGAGCTTTGCTGGTTTTGCTGCACCCCTCTTAAAGCATAAGATGTGCTGGCTTCAGACTTGCCTTTTGCTGGAGTCGAAAATTCTCTATTTGGAGTTTGGATGGGAGTTTTATTGTCCGACTTAGTCTCAGGAGACATTTGGTAATCCAGTATGCCTGATTCCGGAGAAAAGTCTGATCTGTCTTCCAAGGTGAAAAAAGGAGGCGGAGGAAGGTCCGAATTACCAAAGTTTTCACGCCATAGAGAAGAAGATGCTCCTGACTGGCCTGGACTGGAAAACTTTCCCCGGCGGGCATTAACAGGGGATGCTAAATCCTGAAAAAATAGTGACTGTCTACCAGACCTTGGAGTTCTTTGCGCTGTGGTGCTCATATTATTATATTATATATTTCAGCAAATAGAGTCAATATCTGCAAACCAAACCAAGAAACAAATGTATAAAAACCAAATTCATTCAAAAAGTTTAGCTGAGAGCATACCTCAGTGGTGAGCAATAAGTAGATTTAACATAGAGCTAAAATCACTCAGGCCCTTTTAGGATAAATAACAAATTTTGCAGCTTATAGCATAATTCCTCCGGTCTCAAATATAAGAAAAGATTCTTTAGGTTCATTGAATAATTAATGTAGACCAGATACATTAACTACTCAATGAACCTAAAAAAAGAATCTTTTCTTATATTTGAGACCGGAGGGAGTAAGCATTTATCATATAAGCGCTTACGAATAAGCTATTTGTATAGGACAGGATAAAAAAAAAAAGTAAAACTGCTTCCGTATAATTAATAAGCGGTTGTCATAAGTTATCCTGGTCGGCTTATGGAAATAAGTTGAAAATAGCTTGTGAAAATGTCAGACTGTTTTCATAAGTTCTCCCAAGCACTCTCACAAGTGCATGTGTCAGTAGACAAGCCCAGATAAGCCAATCCAAAAAGGCCCTTAACATGGAGCTAATTTTGGAGCTTAAAGCATAGATAAGCGCTTATTATAAGCTGTTTCCTTAACAAAAGATGAAATAAAATCAAACTGCTTTAGAATAATCTATAAGTTGTTTTCATCCTAGACAGCTTATGAAAATAGCTTATGAACATGGCATAAGCTGTTTTCATAAATTCTCCCAAACAGTGTCACAAGTACTTACACCAGTAGATAAGCTCAAATAAGTCAATTCAAACCGACCTAAAATCACTAAAATTGAAAACTACAAGGTATTCCATGGGCTGAATACTAGAACATAGAATAGCCTATGAAATTAAATTACTAATTCGTTCCTATTTCATATTCTCAATCAAACCCAAATCAAAGGGGAAAAAATAAAAATCGAGTCATTTTCCACCATGAGAGATTCTGTAACATAGATAAACGACGCAACCAACAAATTGTTCAACTAATTGATTAACAAAACAAAAAAATAAATCAAACAAAGGAAAAGACCCGTTAATCGAATCCGTTTTGTAAGGAATTTTCAGCACACAAACGAATCTGAATTCAGTGAAAACGAGTTTTTGGGTATTCAAACGGTGCAGTATAGAGAGAGGAGAGAGAAGTACCTGGTGGTGGTGGCAAATTGAATTGAAGGGTTCTCGAATCTGAATGTGAAATTGTGAATTTAAGGGTTTTAGAATTTTCCCTCCCAATTCAAAACCCTAATTCTCCTCTTCGTTTTTCAATTTCAGTGAGAAGAGAACGATAAACTGTGAGATTTTTTTACATCAATAAAAAGGCTTCACTCAATAAAAAAAAATCATTAAGTTTAATTTTTATATGGATTTTGTTTAATTTCAAAATTAAAAAAAAATTATATGGTTAATAGTATTTTGTTAATAAGCTCTTATCTATGCTTTTTTAAGCTGCAAAATTAACTTAATACTAACTAAAGTATTTTGTTTAACTTAATACTATTTAAATATGTGACTATTTGTTAGAAGATAAGCGAGCATGTTGCTCATACTTTGGTTAGGAGGGCGGTCTGCTCTTGGGTTAAGTATCGCATTTTTTATTCTTATCTTTTTGTATTGAACATTGATTGATTAATGATAATAGTTAACTTTGTTTTGGTCAATAACAATATGTGATTATTTTTTCGTCGAATTTATAAGAGAAAAAAAACAACTTTTTAGGTACACTGAATAATTAATGTATCTAACTTATAAATGTGACCGAATACATTAATTGTTCAATGTATTTAAAAAGTTTGTTTTTTTCTTATAAATGTGACCTGAGAGAGTTGATATATTTGCTTCACTTAAAAATATATAGACACTTATTTTAGTCTCAGGACTATTTGGTCCAAGGTTTGATCCATGTGAGATCATAATTCATAACAGGTAGAAAAGAAATATTATTAAAAGATATCAATCCTTTAAATGAAAATCGATTGCCTTAATGGATTAATTTTTTCAGCTGTACGAGAAGGATATTGTGATTGTAGGGATGAAATTGGTTTTAATGTTTCGTATATAGCTTCTAAAATCAACTTGAAGTCGTTTGTTCTTGCAACATTAAAATCAATTTCATTCCTATAAAAAAAACATGTTATTGCTCTTGCTTTTGCTTCTTTGTCACAGGGTGCAATAGTTATGTCTGTTTGCCTCGTGTTGTTTCACATGGGTTGTTTTGCATTTGTAATGAACATTAAAATTCAAAGGGACTTTTTGGATTCTTGGTAGCTGGTAAAGGGCCTCAACTGGCCTATTTTCATTTGGAATTCTCCTTATTTAAGCTACATCTTCATTTTCACTGTCATCTACTTACACCTGCATCTTTTTTAAGATTTATTCACTTTCATCTACTAAAAAGAAAAAAGACACGTTAATCGAATCCTGCGCTAGGTCAGTGTACGCCTACAAAAATCACATGTCACATTTTCATATAGTTTATGCTAGGGCTGGACAAAAATTCCATCTCCGCCCGAAACCGGGATATCCGCCCCATAACAAACCGAATCGGTCGGGTCACGCAGGTCCACGGGTTAAGCGGAGCTCTGAAGGACGGATTGGGCTGGGCATGCACGGGTCGGTCCAGTCCAAGTTTATTAGCCCATCGATACCCAATACCGACCGACCCAGTATATATTTATTATATTTTTTTTATATGCTCATAAAAACCTGTTGAATGCAACGATGTCGTATTATCTTTTATATATATATTCCTTCCATTTTCACACTTCCTCCCTCAGCGATAACAAAAAACCCTAGCAGTCGCAAAGCACACTCCTCTTCTCCTTCGCCTCCTCTGTTTCTCACTTTGTTGTTCCAGCACTCTCTTCACTCCGATGACTCTTCGATCAATCTCGTTACACTTCAGGTTATATGTTTGTTTCCGAATTCAATTCGTCCAAGATCTAATTTTTTATCTCATACTCTTTTATTTTTTTTCCTAAATCTTTCATGACCTATACTAAACTGTCAACGAATCGTGGTTTATCATGCATTTTTCGTAACTGATTGATAGCAAGTAAAATCTAGGGTTTCTCTTTTGTGCTTTTCAATTTAGGGTTTTTTATGAACAATTCATAACATAATATTTAGTGTAGGTTTTCTTTTCTCTAAATAACATTTTTAACTTCTGGATTTTTTTGGTTATTTCTTTGATTAACACATCTTTTCTATTATTGTTATTTGTTTTTTCAGTTTATCACCTTCAAATCAGAATCAAGGTGGTCGATTTAATCACTCACTGAAGGTATAACTTACTTACCGAGCTATGTTTTTTTATTCATTTTTTCGTTTAGGGTTTGATATAGGTAAAAGATTGTTTTTAATTTTACTGATATTTTGATATTTTTCTCAATTTTTATTGATAGGTAAAGAATTTGGCAAAGAAATAACAGATTATGTAAGTGTATAAATTGTCTTTTGCTGCATTTTTTTCAAAGTGTATTCAAACATGTATTTAAAGTTGATCCAAATGTGTATGCCAGTGAAAATTATGTTTTCTTTTGTATGCAAGTGTATGTTAGTTTTCAACTATGCAGGTTCATTGCTACTCTTACTCAAGTATATTTATGGCTTTATTGCTTAGTATAATTCAAGGATTATTGAGAATACCTATCACTCAGAACTTGTATCAATTGTTTATTGAGAATGACACTGTCATTTACGCAATTTATTTCTCTTTAATATAGAGTATAATTATCATTGTTGTTGAGTTTTCATTGCTTTTTACACTGTTAAATGATTTTATTATTTTTAAGTGATTAAAGCAAATTTTTAACTTCTGTTTTTTTATGTTTTGGAGGCTTAGATAGTTTGTAACTTGAAAGATGGATCAAGGGCATAATAGCAATCAAGGAGATGCCCAGGGAAGGGAATGAGCTGCTGGCCAAGGAATTGGTATGTTTTTTCTATTCTCTTATTTTTAGTAAGAAGAAATACTATAATTTTCTACTAAAGAAGAAAACTCTTTTTTATCTTTCAGTTTTACTACTTGAAGTCTAAAACAACAACTTTGCCTAATCAATCAATAAACATTTAGTTAATCAATCAATAAATACAAAATAGATCAATATCTAATCTATTCAAAGTTAATGCTTTTTCTAAAAAATAATGAGTACAACTTACCTCTTTTTGGTTTGAATCTTATTTACAAGTTCTTGAATTTATATAAATTGTCATTAGATTTTTTATTTTTTGATTGTATGTATAAAGCTGAGCCTATGGAGGAAATAAACGAAACTGCCCCTATGAAAAGGATGACTGGAGATGCAACAGTGGAGGAGGTTAATGGAGCTGCAACTGTGAATGTGGTAAATGGAGCTGGTGTCAATTGTAAGTTTTCACATGCTTATCTGCCTGAGTTGAGTTTTGTATATGTATGTCTGATGATATATCTATCTGCCTAAGTGTTGCTTATTTGCGCTTACGAGTTATGTCTATCTTTAATTAATTCTGAAAACTCAACCTATTTAATTAATTTTCAACTGCTGAAACTCAACAACCAGCTGCTCTACCTATTAATGCTCCACTCCCCCCCCCCCCCTCCTACTACTAGGTGTAGAAGACCTAATGTTAATGGTAATAGGAGAACCTCTCCTGTTTGGTTAGATTTTAACCCTTTACCCAATGAAGTAGAACTTGCAGCAGCTTGTAAACATTGCCATAAACGATACCATTGTGATTCTAAAGTACATGGGACATCCAGCATGTTAGCACACTCTAAAGTTTGTCTTCAAAAACCCTCTAACATGTTAAAAGACCCTAGGCAAACAAACCTTGCAGGTGGAAAGGGTGGTTTAATAGTTCCTGCAAACCAAAGGTACAATGCAAAAGAGTGTAGGAAAGTTGTAACAAACTTTGTCATCCTTGATGAACATCCCTTTAGGGTTGTAGAAGGTGAGGGATTTAAGCAACTTTGTAAAGAATTGCAACCTCTTATGACTCCCCCTTCAAGGAGGACAGTTGCTTGAGATTGTTTCCAACTTTTTCTAGATGAAAAACTGAAACTTAAGGCATTTTTTAAGTCTGACTGTAGAAGTGTAGCCTTAACTACATACTACTGGTCTTCTCTTCAAAACCTTGGTTACATAACCATCACTACACACTTCATAGATAGGTGTTGGAACTACCAAAAGAGAATCATTAGTTTCACCCCAATACCAAATCACAAAGGATTAACCATTGGCAAGAAGGTTGAGGAGGTTTTGAAAGAGTGGGGTACAAGGAATGTGTCCACAATCACCGTGGACAACGCTTCCTCTAATGATGTGGTTGTTGGTTATTTGAAAAAAAGACTTAAGATCAAGAATGGGTTGTTGGGTGAAGGGGATCACTTCCATATGAGGTGTGTTGCCCATATATTGAACTTAGTAGTCATGGACGGCTTGAAAGATCAAGATATGCCTATTGTTAGCATCTGCAATGCGGTTAGGTTTGTGAGGTCTTCACCTCAAAGAGCTTTGAAATTTAAAGAATGCATCGAAATGTAAAGTATAACATGTAAAAAACATGTTTGTCTTGACGTTTCCACTAGGTGGAATTCAACTTACATGATGTTGGAGACCGCTGAAAAATTCCAAGGCGCTTTTGAGAAGTTAGTGCATGAAGTTTCTGGCTATGTTGAGTGGTTTAAAGAGGTTACTCCTAGTGATTGGGAAAAGGTCAGAGCCTTTGTTAGCTTTTTAAAGATTTTCTATGATGTTACAAAAGTGTTTTCATCTTCCCAACAAGTGTCTATACACACAGCCTTTCACAGCTTGGCTTCTATTTTGTGTGAGCTTCAAAAGGCATGTATGGACTTGAATATAATTGTGGCTGATATGGGAGTTGAAATGAAGGCCAAGTACGACAAGTATTGGGGTATTGTTGTAAAAATGAACCAATTCTTATACTTTGGAGTAATATTTGATCTTAGGTATAAGTTTGGGTACATTGAGTGGTCTTTTAGTGATTTGTATGGTGCTGGTAGTGAAATGGCAAAAGAAAGGGCTGGGAGTGTGAGTGATAATTTGTTTAAGTTGTACAATCTTTACAAATCTGAACATGAATCCTTTGCTGGCCCTTCGGGCAGCACCAATTCCTCTGTTGAACAACCTAACATTCCCAAAAATCCATCCCTAAATGCAAGGGCA
>Ga0315914_1001764_pt1 | contig 32941 bp, 21 predicted proteins | sample MpolenodulesMG_FD_203920 | JGI IMG/M metagenome (GOLD analysis project Ga0315914, IMG submission 203920) | Medicago polymorpha root nodule microbial communities from Los Angeles, California, United States - elongated nodules | ecosystem: Host-associated > Plants > Roots > Nodule | place: USA...
AGTTAGTAGTATACTAGCAGGAGCGACAATAATCGGCAAGCATTTGGGAAAGGCTTTCAAATATGCCTTGAGAAACACTATGGTCAGCCTTGTCTTTCCGGTTCCTGGAGCATGAGAAATAATGCAGCCAGCTTCACTGCAAGGATTAGCACTCTTTAACTTTTGAAGCTTGATGCTTCCTGCCAAGTTTTTCCAAATGAAGTCAAAGCCTTCTTGCTGATGAGGATATAAAGTTTGTTTCAAATCTGGAATTAGGTCCCAAACTGTGCTTTCATTGCGAGAGAAATTAGTTTCTGAATCTTTATCAGAAACATTGAATTGAGATCCATCAAACAGTGAAACATTTACTCCATCAAATGATGCTTTTCTTCCTAAACCTTCACAGGGAAATCTATCAACCTGTGTCACGGGCAAAACAAGTATGCAAAATATCAGTGCCTCTTATCAACATATATATCACAAGGTAAAGTCAGAACAAACATACAACTATATGAAATTTAATTTGAATCTAACAGCAACAAATTTATTAGTGATGTTCCAAATATAGTGTAATGTTCCAAATAATACTGCTTTTGCCGCAATTACACAATACATTGCATTAAATCGCCGCATAATGCAATCAAAAGTGGTGTGTTCAAATTTCACTAATCAAGACCAAAATCAGAAAAGTACCCAGTTAATTTACATAAATCAATATGAAACCGTGCTTACCACTAGTGGTGAGATATATTTGATCTCAGTAATAACCACACCACACAATTTGCAATATACACCAATCTCTTCGTCGAGAAAAGTGTCGTGTTCACATCGCGATGATGGACTTCCGCTTTTTATTTTTGTAGCTTCATTTGTCCCTAAATTTCCAATCTGTAGATAGTAACACACTATGTATAAACATATAGATATTGCTTAGACCGAAGTTTAAACATATAAACAGTTTAAAATAAAAATTAAAATCAGCTTGAGCACTAGTCCTATGGTTCACAAATTAAAATTAAAATGCAGAGTTCAAACTTAAATGGTCTTAAAATGGAGGATTACCATGGATACAGCGTCAGATTCTCTAAGAATTGTATCCAATTCATCCCATAACACTTCGTTCTCCTCCTCCTCCATGGTCTTTTGCACTTTTTCCACCTTCTTAAGGCTCCATATCGATGGCGGTGTCTCCACAGAAACCGGTGGTGGCTGTGTATCTTGTCGATCAACGCCATCCTCCTTGAACTCGAACACAGTTGAATCATACTTCATGCTATTCTTTCTGTCCCGATAGCATTGCGCAAGGAGAAACTCCTTCCGCGTAAAATGTGTGCTTTTGACCCTTTGTATCAAACCATTGTTATCAATAGATTCCTTCTTCTCAATATGGATGTAAGCTATACCTTTATAATCCCTTCCTTTGTTCTCCATCATTTTCTGTTTATGTGATTCCTTCATCATTTCTTGCTTTGTTTGAACCAAAGAAACTCTCCCAACATCTAAACCTTTGACATGCTCATTTCCTTCATCAGAATCAGCAACATTCACACTTTCATTAGGTTTGGCATTATCTTTGGCTTTGACTTGGGATTTGCATTTGGCTTTAGTAACATTAACATCATCACAAAGATTCGCAGTTTCATTAGGTTTAGCCCTTTCTTTGGCTTTGGCAACATTTACATCATCATCGGCGACATTTTCCACCATTTTTTCTTTTTGTTTCTTTGATGTATCATTCTTGTTTGAAGAAGAACCCTTCTTCTCAAAGGTAGTAGAAGTTGCTACACAACCATAATCTGAATGCTCCACTTCATCATTGTTTACAGAAGAAGGACTTTTATCCTTCACCTCCTCATTATTCATCTCAGAAATTCCATTGTGTTTATCATTCGCCTCTCTCACCAACTCCTCCACCACATTAAAGTATTTTCGCTCACCCTTTTTCTTCTCTTTCTCCTTACCATGATTATAAGGAGAGCCAGAAGAACTATCGTCATCATTGTCAGAAATCTCATTCAGCTCATCAACTCTGAAATCGTCGTCGCTAGTCTCATTTTCTTCACATTCATCAGAATCAAAACAGTGTTCTTCATCACTCTCATCAGAATCATCCAAATCAACAAAAAATTCATCTTTATCAGCAAACTCATTGCTTCCTCCACTTTTTGCTCCCTCTTTAACATCATCATCGTCATCATCAGAATCTGAATCAGAATCAGAACCAACAGAGTGTTCTTCATCACTCTCATCAGAATCATCCAAATCTACAAAAAAAATATCTTTATCAGCAGACTCATTGCTTCCTCCACTTTTTCCTCCCTGTTTAACATTATCATCATGTTCATCTTCTTCTTCTTCTTCTTCTTCTTCTTCTTCTTCTTCTTCTTCATCAGAATCAGAACCAACAGAGTGTTCGCCATCTGAATGTATTGTAATCGGGTTTTCAAGTGTCCAACTACGCTTTTCATCAACAATGTTTCCATCTTTAGCTTCAAACTCGGCACTTTCATCACTTTTAACATCATAACCACCCTCAAACATCTTCTCATCACCAACATCAATGAAAATAACCTTAGCATTTTCAGGAACAACAAAAGGTTCTTCTTTTAACTTTCGTTTCTTAGAGTGGTCTTTTTCACTTTCACCATATTCATCTGAACTTATTGTAATCGGGTTTTCAACTGTTCCATCTTTAGCATAAAACTCGCCACTTCCTCCACTTTCACCACTTTTCACTTCCTTTTTAACATCAAAAACACCCTCAAACATCTTCTCATCACACTGCTCCGACCCTTCATCATCATCAATGGAAATGACCTTAGCATTCTCTGGAATAAGAAAAGGTTCTTCTCTTACCTTCCGTTTCTTAGAACCAGAAAGAGAGTCAAAACGCATATCATCGTCATCACTCTTTCTCCGCTTTGATGAACCACCATTTGAAAGAAAACTGATCAAGGGAACATTGTTGGTATGAGTTCTGCTAGAAAAACCAGCCATCACAAACAACAAAGGACAAGAAAAGAAACAGATTTGGTTTTGTATGGTATAAATGTCTCTGTTATGTTATGTGTTAGTGGATAACAGAAAGAGAAAAAGAACAACAAAAAGTGTTGTTGAATTGAAAGGGCTAGGAATGTGTTGTTAAATGAAGATCATAATGGAAGAACTGTAAGAACATGAGAGAGAGAGAGAGAGAGAGAGAGAGAATACGATTGGGAACATAGCATAGAAGATGAAGAGAGTGTTAAAGGCCTAGTGTTATGATGGCGCCAAAACCTATTTTATGGATCTTTTACCAATATTTGACTATTTATTTATACCAAAAACAACTTATGTATTAGAAATTGTGTCAATTTATTTTTTAAAACGGAATATTAACTTTTTTCAATAAATATTAGTTGTAGAATCATTAACATGTGCTCAAATAAAAATTGTTAATGTCATTTTTAATTTTTAATGTGATAATACTTTTTTTTTTCATTTCAATTGTACCCAATGGCGGAGACACCACCCAGCGATCCCAGGCTCAATCGATATTTCCTTTATATTAAGACCAACCCAATAGCCCATTAACACACTAAAAAAACAAAAAATGGGCAAACTCTAATATTTTTCCATAACGCGCGCACAGCTCAACAAAAGCCAGAAAAATGCCTAAACTCTATAAAATTTCTGGCTCTGCCAGTAATTGTACCATATAATTAATAAAATACTTTATACATTACTCCTAAGTATTACTTTTACTTCGGTGGAAAATAAATCAATATACCCTCTTGTCACTATTATAAGTAAAATTTCATTTTTTTAGGTTCATTCAATAAATGATGTATGTGATCTATGTATAGACCATATATATCATTTATTGAATGAATCTAAAAAATGAATTTTTATTATAATAGTGAACGAAGGGTATAGTTAATAAGGATAATTTGGTAAAACGTCTATGAATTCAAGACTGGAGTTTTAGTTTTTTTTTTTTTTTTTACATAAGTTGAGATGTTGTTTATCAATTTTATTTTTTTTAAAATGTTTTTCATCAATTATAATCAAGGTTGTTTCTAATTGGTGCTCCATGGAAAAATAAATTAAAATAGGTTCCACTTGTTTTACCATGATTGAAGAGAGAAATAAGTCTACTGATTAAAATATTAAAAAATGTTAAGAATACTCTCTAACATTACTCTTTTATGGGTGAAACTCTGTGAGTCTCAGCATTTATGTGAGATTCATTTTAAAAAGAGTGTTAGAAAGAGAGTCTTCATAACACTCCTCTTAAAATATAAAAGAAAATTGTGTCCCAATGTTAAGACACATCAATTTTTTCATGATAATATACACTCGTCTTTTCACATGTTTATCTGACTACAATTATACTTAGCAACAATTTCTCGCCATTGATGCTCAAATTCTTGTGTTCTTCAACTTATAGAACTCATAAAAATGAGAACACTATGTTTTGTTGATGGCAATTCATTTTTTTTTATGGTGGCCGGGGTTTGAACCCCAAACCTTACATATTTTTATGCATTGTCCATACCAACTGGGCTAAGCTCACGAGGACTGATGACAATTTTTTTAAGATTGCATCATTCATCCAAGGATTTTGAACAGTTAATATAGTCTTTGGTGGCTTCTTCATTAAATATATAAAAGTCTATAGAAAAGTTAAAAGGCAATCAAATTTTCGTTATTAATTAAAAAACTATATATGTATACCAAAAAAGATCATATAATCAAATGAAAAAATATGTAAGAAATAGTTACCTTCACTAACCAACAAAAAGCAAACATTGTTTCATTCTATAAGAGTGCACATCCTAATAGTATGGTGGTGTTTAGCCTGGGAACAAGGAGTTGTTTCCCACCATGGGAAAGCTCCCTTTCCCAGGACAGGTGGCTTGTAGCAACCGGTTAAACCAAAAAAAAAAAAAACCAAAAAATTGTATTTTAATGTTTTTTTTTTCTTTTGATTGCACCCTCTTTTTACTTTTGCATATTCCAAAACAAAATTCAGTTTTATTATGTCATATTTTTCCTTAGTTATTTTCTTCGACCTTCTTTCATTCATTCAATCCAAGAGCCTATAACCGGACGACGACCACCGCAGTACATCTTCTCCGACGAAATTTTTTTTTTGAACCGGACCACCTCACTTCATCTTCTCCGACGACAAGGTTTCAAGTTCCGGCAATCTAAATTTTGCTGGTGAATCAAGCAAAACCCTATAGATCTGTCTCTGATCTACTATCTCACACAAAATAAGGTATGATTTTACACTTATCTATTGTTGAATTTGCATTTGAAACTGAAATGGTGATGATTGTTATATGTCGAATTAATTTTACACATCTTTTCTCTGCAATTTCCTCTTGTGCTCCTTCCAAACTAATCTCTCTCAAATAATTTGCTTGCATGTCCCTTTCTCTTCCATAATTTGCTTGTTCTTATACTTCCTTTGTTCAATGTTTGCTAGATGTTCGACTAATTGAACTCAAAACTTATAGGAGTTTGGTTGACGGTGTTATGTTGAAAATTGCAGTTCTAATAATTTCGTTTACCTATACACTTCTATTTTCTCTGCAATTAAGAACGTGATGAATTTTGTTCTTTTTATTTGATAAATATAACACGATGGTCTATCATATAGGAAAGGAATACTTAGCATATCAAAAGAACAACATTCATATTTAAAAATAAAATAAAAAAAGTCCATTCGTGAAATGTTCGCGTGCAAATGTTTCGCTACATATAGCATGGCTCTTAATTCTTATATTTATTTGTATTCAAGTACAGATATTGATGTGTATACTTGGATCCCATTGATTAGGTGTGATGCTACCATATTTCATGCTTTTTTTTTCTCATATTAATTCATGTTTTTTATCATGACGTTATTATCTGGCACTATCACTATCAAGAAGTTTGTTCCAGTATAATGTTTTATAATTGACCAACATGGAGCTTTGTGTATAGAAGTCTCAATATTTGTCCGTGAGTTGCAGTTCTTTTTAGCAAGTACTAGTAAATGGGCTAGCAACCTAGCACTTATTGTCATTGCTTGTGAAATGTCTTCATGCATTTGGTAGGGTAGATACTGGTTTTTTTATATATAGTAGTGAAGTGTAGTCATCTAGGAATATTATGTAATTGGTTAACCTTTAAGATACATTGAGTATTCTTTTACTTTAGGGGTAATTGTTCTGGCATATTGTTTTTGTGACATGGATGTTCGTTTACGTTGGTAATTATTGTGATTATTGATTTTGGTATGTAGTACAATCTGCAGAAATGGATATAGATGAAATCATGGAGATTTTTCAAGGACGGGGACGGCCACAAACCGAACAAACCGAATTTGTTGGTGGCAATACTGAGGTAAACATATTGTTGTGTTAGGAAGGCAAAACTTATATGTATTTGGTATTCATTTGTTTGTATAATATGTTAGCAATTGGATGATATAAACATCTTATTAATAGGGATTGGACAACAGTTGTGGTTCTGGTTCAGAGAATGGTAATACTTCAGTTGACAATGTTGTAGGGGAATCCAACAACGAAGGATTTTCGTGCAACTACGATGCTGAAACAGCTGTAAACAATATGGCTGATATAGAGAAAATTGACTAGAAGGAAATCAGCTGTGAAAAAGTAATGAGGTACCATTTCTCAGACCAGGAAGTAGCATTCATGTTTTATAATTTGTATGCTTGTTTACATAGATTTGCCGGTAGAAAAAGTCGAAATGTTAGGAATGTTAACCGGCAAATAGTTCAACAAATCTTTCTTTGCCATAGGGAAGGCATGCATTAGGGATGATAGGTATAGCAAAAGTAATACTAGGAAAAGAGAGCATAAACCTAATAGTAGATGTGGTTGTCAAGTGAAGTTCCAAGTTCATATTGACTTTCAAAGTGATCGTTGGTATGTTAAATATTTTGATGATGCCCATAATCATTCATTTTTGAATGATAAGAATTAGCGAATGTTACCAGCCCATAGGAAGATGACTGACCATGACAAATACCAAATGAAAACAATGAGGACATTTGGCATCCTTACGTCACGCATATATGGTTATTTTGCTACACAAGCTAGTGGGTGCGAAAAATTATGTTTTTCAAGAAGAGACATGTACAATGAACAAAATAAAGGGAAGGGTACGAGATCTGATGCTGATGAGGCACTTGAATTCCTCGATGAGATGTGCACTCGAGATGACATGATGATTTCGAAGCATACCGTGAATGCAGATGGGTCACTTAAGCATCTTTTTTGGTGTGATGGAGTTTGTCGAATGGATTATTCCATGTTTGGTGATGTCTTGGCATTTGATGCTACATATAAGAAAATAAAGTACAATATACCCCTAGTGATATTTTCTGGTGTAAATCATCACAACAAGAGAGTCATATTTGGTAGTGCCATTGGCGGGGATGAGACGAAAGAGTCATATGTTTGGTTGTTGGAAACTTTTGTTGAAGAAATGGATGGAAAATGTCATGTATCCGTTATAACTGATGGTGATTTATCTATGAGATACGCAATTGAGAAGGTATTTCTTGAGGCTCATCACTGGTTGTGTGTGTGGCATCTTCTTCGCAATGCAACTAGCATTGTTAAAAATCTCCAATTTGTTGTGAAGTTTAAGCAATGTTTGTTGGGTGATTTTTATATTGTTGAGTTTGATCGTAAATGGGAAGAGCTTGTGCATGAGTTTGGTTTCGAGGAAAATAGTTGGATGATTGAAATGTACAACAAGAGAAAGATGTGGGCCACGACACATATTCGTGGCAAGTTTTTTGCGGGTTTTAGGACTACTTCAAGATGTGAAGGATTGCACTCGAAATTTGGAAAATATGTAAATGTCCTATCCAATTTGGTTGATTTTTTGCAACAATTTTTTCGTTGGCTTAATCACTTGAGGTACAAAGAAATTGAATGTGATTATGCATCTTCGTATGGTGAAACTGTCCATCAAACTGAACACAAATCTTTAGAGAGATCAGCTGCTAGCCTGTACACCAGGAGTGTGTTTATGTTGTTTAGACCGATGTTGCAAAGGGCTTGTCGTTGCAAGATTGAAAAAAGAGTGAAAAGTGGTCCAATCTTCACCTACATAGTTACTAAATACCCTAGGCAAAATATTCGTTGGCAAGTTTCCTTTGACCAAGATAAATTGACATTTGGTTGCTCTTGTAAGAGGTTAGAGACGTTGGGTATTGCATGTGAACATATAATAGTTGTTCTAACAAAACTGAACATTGTTGTCATGCCTAATTCTCTTATTCTGGCAAGATGGACCAAAAGTGTCAAAGATGATGTAAACGCTGCAAATGCAAATAGTTCTAGCCAAAGAGACCTGGCGTTTGTTACTACTTACGTGACTTTAGTAGAGCGATGTAAGAGGATGGTAAATGTTGCGTTTACATGTGGTAATCCAGAAGAAATTTGTAATACGAATGATATGGTAGAGAATCAAACTCAACGGTTGGAATCCTTTGCCATGAGTAATGGACTTAATTCTTCGACGTTGGGATCACAACCTAAATGCAGCTTAGGGAACCCCCCACGGGTTAGGAGAAAAGGAGGAATACATGCACCTTCTTCTCAAACTGCCACTGGTGTCCTTAAAAGAAAGACACAAAGGTGTGGAATTTGTGGTAGAAAAGGTCACAATAGAAAATCCTGTCAGTTTCAAAGCGAACCATTGTTGAATTCACAGGATGAAGAGTTTGAATTGTTGAATCGTGACAATGAAGCCGACATTTATGAAAGTGACGACTGTAACATTGATATGGTACGTTTGTTGCTTAATCATGAGGTTATGAATATAAGTTAGCTTTACACCATAGACCCTAAATTTATGAAAATCACTAACTATGTTTGTTGATGATTGCAGGATGTCTTTTAACTAGTTTGCAGTATAATATTTATTGAGGTCTTGGTTGATAAGGTACTCAAAATTTTAAATGTAATAGCGTTACATATTTCAACTTATTTCAATTGACAGTAAGAAGTTTAATTTTGTATTTTCACTTTTATTGTAGGTAACAATTTGGTTTTAACAGATCTGCACAATTTATATTTTCTTGGAGCCTGAAGAATATGAAGTGGTGGTCTAGCACTAGAATACTTGATTATTAGGAATCTGTTTAGATGTATTTTAATTTACTTCTTATTCATAAGGTTTGACATTATTAGAACGGAGACTATGATTCATTTAGGGATTTATAATGTTGTTATTTTAATTTTGGAACCCAATTACTGTATGGGTGTTGGTAACCACTGAAACATCTAATATCTGGATCTATTTTGTTAGTTTGGCCTAAAAATCACTAACATTTGGTGTGATTAAATATGTAATATGTAATGTGTTGCATGTTTGGTTTGTGAATCTATTGAATAGTTTGGTAAAGATCCAAACAAACTTTTAAATTTAGTCAATTTGTGAATTTGTGACCACCATTTTCAATTGGTTGAGAACATATAATCAACAGGCTTGATATGATTGGCATTATTCATGCGGTTGCAGAATTGATATGGTATGGAACCTCATACAAATTCAGACACGCATAACACAATTTAGTGAGCACAATTCAAGAGAATGTAGGCATAACACATGCTTTACCTGCTTTAGGCTATGGACTACGTTTGTTCTGTATGTCATATGCTTTAGGCTATTTTTTTATTGAATTGTAATAGGTTGCTTATTAAATGTGTATCAACGTGAGTTGGAGAATATTTAAGAAATTCAAATTTCTACATGTTTCTACAGGTTGCTTCCTTCTTTAGCCATCTAATTTTTTGACCAAATGATTGGCATGAAAAATATGAAATATGAAATAGAATCCATTTCCACCAATTGTATTCATTAGTGTACTGATCACTTGGTATTTCAATGAATACTTAATTAAATTCCATCAAATTTGTTCATTAGTGATTGTTAGCATTACACACAACCATACTAACAAAGTCACAATATATCATGTCAGCGTGATAAAATAGACAAGGCAATTTCAACATTAACACAATTATAATCATTACATGTTGAATTTAGCATAATCAAATTCTAACACACAATTAAAGCGTGTTTTTTTGTCCCTTGGAGCCTAATACCAACTATTACAACCCAATCCAATAAATATTCCAAAAAGTGGAGCATAATAAGTAACTCAAAATAGAGTATTGGAGTGGACACCCATAAAAATGTGTTGAGTATAGATGCAGATTCAAAATTATAACAAAAAAAAACATTGTCTTAGAGGTGGTGGTAACATGCTCATAATATGTTCTAGTCCAGAAAAATTATATGATCATATGACCATCAGACCATCATATGGTTGCACTAGACGTTGGGTTGGTTAGTTTGTTGTTGACGAATGCCTTTGCATTTTCTTTGACCACAACCCTCAATTCATTGTGAGGTTCCAATAGCAATGTTGCGGCGCTCTTCATACGCACCTCACTCTCATAAAGCTGCATTTGAAATTATTTAATTGTTAATTAATGCAAAGTATGTTTAATGAAATATACAAATAAATTGTAAATTACTCCGTATCGTGCCAAGTAAAAGGGCAGGAACAAAGAAATGTCCCATGCTCATCCAGTCAAGAACCCACACACTAGAATTATCACTATGAAAAAAATAATAAGTAATGATAATTTAACAACTCCATAATTAGAATCAACACTGTTAAAAAATTAACTCCAAAGTACATAATTGCAAATGTTAAGAGTTATGTTTTGATAGTATTTTCAACCTGTTTCCAGTGCATGGGAGGCCTCTACCAGGTACAATATCAAATGACATGAAATCAATCCTTTGCTCGTGGAATGACAACCCAAAGCTCGGATCACTCACAAGTTTGGACAGCAAAGTGGCCTACAAATATCCATTTCACAGTTTTTACTACACAATGTTTTAATTATCCAAGCTAATATTAACTTAACACGCTTATATTTGATTTAATAATATTACCAATTTTTGAATTTGTAGCCTCCAGAAAGGAGTGGCTACAACTGGACAGTTGGAATCCAAGTGGTAAATAGTAGCTTCCTTAAGGTGGATAATCATCAAGTACCAATGATCGGTCTAAGTCTTCACAGGCACATAGATTTAATAACAATGCATAATATTATTGCATATTATAACTTAAAACATTTCATACTCTAAATCATGCAGAATCAAATAAAACATTTGTTATATCATACTTATTAATAAAATCTTCATTTCCTTTGGTCTTACTTTTTTAATAATATAACTTAAATGTTATATCATACTTTACAGAATCATATAAACTATCATTTATTTAATTTTTTCATGGAAATATGGGCACCGTAATTTCAATAACGCTCTTATACAATTGCACAGTTTCATTAATAACTCCTAATAGGGTTTGGCATCTCATTGAATTATTGTTGGTTCAAGAAAATTGCAATTTGAAAGATTGTACTTACAAATTTCAGGGTGGAATAAGGTGGCATCCATCGATCAACATACTATTCACGTATTAGAGGTATTGGCATTACAATAATAAAGTCAGCCTAATAAACAAATAAGTATCAATTAGATTTTTCGGCATGCCACATCATCCACTATTATTTTCTTAAATGTAAATATATTTATGCAAACAATCAAACTATATGTATACCTCAAAAGACGGTGGGAGAACCCAAACCGCTTGAGAACTCAAATGTTGTTGCGCTATTCGGATACTCTCAGCCATAAGTGTCATCACCTGACACCAAATTACGACTTAATAATTAATAACCAACTTCTATTAATTATTATACAAACAAAAAAAACATTAAATTATGGTTAGAGAAAATTACCAAATCAGAAATTTTCTTAGTTGGAATCAAGCAAAACAAGTCATTCCTAGAAGCCGAAAATTCTACTGATTTCACCAACCTTTCTTCCATAATATTAGCATCTTTGGTTCTTTGAAATAGAAATGCACAAACTCAAACTTCTTTAGGAACTAGGTCCATGTCATTTGTGGGACGAAAGATAAGTTGCTTACCCTATAAAAATTTGTTAAGATGAGGTTAGTAGATTGAATAACAAATGCATTTTATCATGTAGTGTAAGATTTAATAATAGGTAAAACTATTTACCTTTGGAATGATAGTCCCACATTGTCTTTGTTTCTTAACACTTGTTTCAAAAGCCTTATTTTTACCCTTTGAGTTAGATCTCTTTCCTTTGTTACTAGAGCTAGGAGATGGAGTATTGGTGAAAAACCTCATGGGAATGGGTGGTTTAACTGTACCAGGGGAGAGCTACAAAAAAGGAAAAGAGTTAGTTTATTATTATGGCAATAACTATTGTCAAAAAATTCAATCGTACAATACATGTAACATGTTGACATACACTTGCACCAGGTTGTGAGTTACAAACACAAAATGAATCAAATACATTATGTTAAGTGTAAACAGTCAAAATTAATTTCAAGTGGTATAGGATTTAGCAACATGATGATGCTGACTACAACATTATTAGAACAAAGTCACAGCTAAATTTAATAACAAAGTATAGTTTTTATATACCATCCCAGCATGTGTTCTCCTGATGATGTCGCTACGAGGGATTTCCTCAGCTTCACCGCAATTTGCATCTGAACCAGTTTTCGGCATCCACTCACTTGGCATGAAAGATTCAATTGCTTCATAAGACATCATCATGTTCTGAGACCAACTTCCTTCACCTTTCATCACATCAACATTAATGACAACATTAGCAAATGGTAACTCTACATTTCGATTAAAATTGTCATCCTCAATGTTAACAACATTCGGAGCAAACAAAGGTACATGGGTTGGTGTACGAGTCTTGGTAGTTATTGGGGTGCTCTGCATGGGTTCAGTAAACACACCACTACCATTATTCTTCTCTTCAATGTTCTTCACAGACTTTTCTATTTCTTTGCATGTGACCTTTAGTTCAGTCAGCTCATTGGTAGTGATCTATAAGAATACAAAAACTATTATTGAAATTTTAATGGAAAAACATAAAGTTTAAACCAAAATACCAAATATGGAGAAACACTAACCTCATGATTTGCAATGACTTTTGAAAGTAGTGTTTTCATGGTTACTAACTCTTTCATCACCATCTCCAAAGTAAAGTCGTTTTTGCATGAACCATCAATTTGTTCTTCACAAGGGTTTTTTTCATTTAAGTTGCAGTTCCATTAAGAGAAGAAATTATTACTACATATTTAAAACTGTAGAACACAAAATCGAAATACATAAACATATAATAATATGAAAAGCAACTAACATGTTGTTGTCTTCTTCGTCACCGTCGTTCATGAAGAAATCCATAGGAGAAGCTTGATGATGGTACGTTGTGAGTTAAAAACAAGCTTTAGAAGGTTTTGTTTGCTTTTGTAAAAGTTATGTGAAATACAAATTTGTATAGATAAGTTATGGAAATAAAATATAAGAAATATAATATATCTCTCACATGTAGTACAACATCTTTTATTTAAATATAATAAAGAAAAAAGTTGAGGGTGACTTGTAGTCACTAAAAGTGAATTTGTGTTTGCTTGTCACTTTTGCAGTCAATTGAGGGCACCTATGTACCATAGTGTCACACAAACTACGGTTTAAAATATTCAAGGGAGAATTTGGTTGGCTTTTATGCTAACGAGTGTATTCGGGACACTTTAATGAAATTTGTGATACGACGATGTTTCACAAATCTTACTCGTCAAAATTTTACATATTACAACATCGAATTAAAAAATTAAAAAAATTGAAATTTGTGATACAACGATGTTTCACAAATCTTACACGTCAACATTTTACAAATTACGGCATCGAATTTAAAAATTAAAAAAATTGAAATTTGTGATACGACGATGTTTCACATAGTTTACTCGTCAACATTTTACAAATTACGGCGTCGAATTAAAAAATTAAAAAAACAATTGAAATTTGTGATACGACGATGTTTCACAAATCTTACTCGTCAACATTTTACAAATTACGGCGTCGAATAAAATTTAAGTTGCTTAACTAGTTACTACAATTTGATTCTACAGTATGGCAATTACCCTTTTATTTGACTAAGTACTCACTCAAGTCATTATTAATCATAAAATATCAGATTTCATAGCCCAAACTTAAATAACAGATTTCATTAATATTAACAATTCAAACATTACAGACAGATTTGATTAACACCATGACTAAACACAAACATGAACAACATAAACATCATAAATCTAAACAATGAACAAACAATGACTAAACATTGAAATTTTTTGTTGAGATACAAAATAAATACATGATTAAAGCAACAAGTAAGTACTTAACAAATGAAATTGAATTCCTTGCCTTTTGAACTTCTTCATTCAACTTCAACATCTCACAAGATTGAATCTCTTGCAACCCACACATTTCTGCAACTTTTTCCATCGATTCCTTTTGAATTTCAGCAACCCTAACCTCAAATATGCTCTTCAAATCAGAGATATGAGTCTCAAAATCGGCCCTAACTTTGTTCTAACCAACCTTCATGCTCTTCCTCCTATTCACGTTACCTAGATCTACATCTTTCTTCACTTGGTCGATCAACCCCTCGAAATGAACAACCAGTGTTTCAATTTGTTCATCCAAGGTTAAAGGCCTGAAAAACGACCTTTGTCTAGCAACTGCAGATAGTGAAGGGTTCTCCGGTTTTCCGTCGACGGCATCGCATCTACAACACGGTTCAATTGTCATCGCGGAGAAAGATCCATCCCTCGTGTACGAGCAACGGACACAGATTGGATTAGAAGCGTTGCTGCTTGAGGATGTCATTGTGTTGGGTTCGAAAATTTGAAGGAAGGAAGGAAAAGGATTCAAACGTGGATCTGATATTGGGAAAAGCTTAATGAGAGAAAAATGGAACTCAAGCTTCATGTATTAATATTTTTTAAGGAAAAGGATGTATTAATATTAGTTGTTATTAATTCACAATTTTTATTTTTTTTCAAATAATTTTTATAAACCATAAAATAATTTTTTTTACCCTAACACTACATGAGTAGAGAATAAAGGTTAAAGGATAAATTGGTAAATTTTTCTTCACTAATAAAAAAGCATCTTAGGCATACTCCATCGGTAATAAACGATCAATGACTTTTCAAACACTGGTAGAACTCTCAAGTATGACCATAACGGAAAGAATCTTAGACCTAAAACAACAAGAAAGAAGGTTCAATAATGATAAATCAACTCTAAACTCTCATCTAAACGGAAAGAATCTTAGACCTAAAACAACAAGAAAGAAGGTTCAATGAATAATCAAACTATGAACTCTCATCTAAATGGAAAGAATCTTAGACCTAAAACAACAAGTAAGAAGGTTCAATGAATAATCAAACTATAAACTCTCATCTAAGCTAAAAGAATCTTAAACCTAAAACAACTAAAAAGAATGATCAATGATTAATCAAACTCTAAACTCTCATCTAAATGGAAAGAATTTTAGACCTAAAACAACAAGTAAGAAGGTTCAATGAATAATCAAACTCTAAACTCTCATCTAAATGGAAAGAATTTTAGACCTAAAACAACAAGTAAGAAGGTTCAATGAATAATCAAACTCTAAACTCTCATCTAAACTGAAAGAATCTTAGAACTAAAACAACAAGTAAGAAGGTTCAATGAATAATCAAACTCTCATCTAAACTGAAATAATCTTAGACCTAAAACAACTAAAAAGAATGATCAATGATTAATCAAACATTAAACTCTCATCTAAACGGAAAGAAACTTAGAAATAAAACAACAAGAAAGAAGGTTCAATGAATAATCAAACTATAAACTCTCATCCAAACTGAAAGAATCTTAGACCTAAAACAACAATAAAGAATGACCAATGAATAATCAAACTCAAAACTCTCATCTAAATGGAAATAATCTTTGACCTAAAAGAACAAGTAAGAAGGTTCAATGAATAATCAAACTCTAAACTCTCATCTAAACTTAAAGAATCTTAGACCTAAAACAACAAGTAAGAAGGTTCAATGAATAATCAACATTAAACTCTCATCTAAACGAAAAGAATCCTAGACCTAAAACAACAATAAAGAATGTTCAATGAATAATCAAACTCTAAACTCTCATCTAAACGGAAAGAATCCTATACCTAAAACAACAATAAAGAATGATCAATGAATAATAAAACTCGAAAGTCTAACTTAAACGGAAAGAATCTTAGACCTAAAACAACAAGTAAGAAGGATCAATAACTATTCAAACTCTAAACTTTCATCTAAACAGAACGCATCTTAGACCTAAACCACTTGTAAAACTTTGCAATGAATGTTCAAACTCTAAAGTCTCACCCAAAAATGAAAGATCCTTAGACTTAAAACACTTGGAAAATATTTTTAATTATGTAATTTAAAATAGTAAGTAATTTTTTTCCAAAACAAAATTAATAATCATATATTTCAAAAAAAATTAAATTTTTTTAAACACTATAATTTAATTTAATGTAGACAAAACTATTTGTCACAAATAATTTTTTGTCACGTATAAAATAATCCAGATATATTTATTTTATGTCAAAAATTATTTTTCATTTCATTTTAATATCATTTTAAAAACCAATTGATTTTTTATGTTATTAATTTTAATATGGCAGCACAACAATTTTTTTAATCTAGCAACTATATTTAGCAACTTAGTTACCTGGGCCATACGAAAATTCAAGTTTCAGCAACAAAGGCCCAAAGAAATTGCCAGCCCATTACCTATTACAAAGAAATCAAATATTGTTTTTTAATCAGAACGTGGGACCACTGCTGCGGTCCACAATGTCTTTCAACAATTCACGACAATTACCAGGTCACAAATCTTGATCATTCAATTAAAAAAGTAATAAATCCATGGTTGTGGTTCAACTTTCCCATGAAGGGAAAAAACTCCCATTTCCGATACTAAACCTCACCTAATAGTATAGACTTTCCATGACTATTCATGCCTACAAAAATTCTAAATGTCATTTCATAAGAATTGACCTTCTATGTAGTATCAAATACAATATCATTATATTTTTTATACCAATCAAAATAAGTAGAGGACCAAAACATATCTTCTAACCTTCTTTCTTGCCCAAATCATAGCGAGAAACGAGTGACAAGAAAAGTATGTGTGATTTGATGTACAAGTTTACATTTATTCAATCAAAATACTTTCTTCTTAGTTGTTTATTTTCAATTTATGAAGTTTATTTCTTTTAAGCCTGGAATCTTTTTTCAATCTGTCAGATGAAACAGTTATCTTCATCCTTTTCACATTCAAACTTAAGAACAAGACGAGCAACTTTTCTGAGAAACCATTGCACAAATAAGTCATAGGATTTCTAGTTTGATCCTGCAAGCAATAAAACTAAAACTAACGTTTGTTTACCAAAAAACACCATTAAACACCCATACTATTTAGAAAAGAGCATTGCTCAGCCTTGTGCGCCTTACCGCACAAGAGCGCGCCAGAATCAAATCCTAGCCGTCACATTCATCTCTAACTGCTTCCATGATTCACACCGCGTAATAGGGAGACAGTTATCGTCCACCTCAGCTATATAAGTGTGACTCAGCGCCACGCTCAAGGTACACTTTCATTCACCCAAATTTCGCACACAATCCACCTCTCTTTCTCATGTACTGACTTGAGCATTGGAGTGTTAATGTGCCTGCATGCACCATTCTCATCCGGTGATGAAGCTTACACTCAACCACATCGGAGCACCGTGAACCACCGAGACATCATTCACGGTTCCCAGAGAACTACCACTACATTTCTCTGATCTTCACTGGACATATCATAAACTAATTTCGTTTCAAATTTAAATTAACATAGGGATTTTGCTAATGACATGTTATTGACTAGTTATTGATTGGTTTGAGTTTCATAATATTGTTTATGAGTTAGTCATACAAAAAATTCATGCATGATACATACCCCCTCTCTTTTTATCTCTTCTGATAACATATTCACTTCCACAACAATAATCATCTTCTACATCATTTTGAAATCTAAGTAACAACCTCTAATGTGCTCAACCTTGTCACATTTTGCATCGCTCCATACTCAACCCACCATCATCTTCTACATCGTTTTGAAATCTATGTAACAACATCTAATGTGCTCAACCTTATCGCATTCTGCATCGCTCCATACTCAGCCCACCATGGGAGTATCTGTAAGATATGTGTTTAATAAATTTGATTATATTTATTAAGATTTATGATTTTATTACTCATGTATTTAAATATATATAAAAGAAAAATATTAATTGAAGTAAAGTCGTTTGCACCCTCTAATTCAGAGTCCTGGATACGCCACTGACTGTGATGTTGTCAACATAAACTAAGAGTGCAATCACTATTCTCCCACCTGCACTTGTGTGCTTAATAAAGAGGGCATAAATTTCTCAAAGTTAAACCATGCTACTGGGGACTTTTTTATCTCATAAAGAACCTTGTGAGGCTGCACACCCTGTTGTCTCTACCCCCTTCAAATCCGGCTGGAATATTCATTTGGTTTTCTTCATCAAGATCCCAATAAAGGAATGCATTCTTACATCATAATGCAGTAGGTGCCAATTTTAAAACATTGTCATTGATTATGCAATGTATACAAATTTCTTCTTATCATCAAAGACACAACTTTTAGTTTTTAATTTACAACTAATTTGATATGTTTATCAGTTTGTCACTACTTTAATAGATTCCTTTCATTCCAACATGATTCAAAGAATTCAGATTTCCAGTATGTCACTGATCCATGGTAGTGTTGATATCTGATGTACTGGAATTGGTTGCCCTCAATTATGACTCTAAATACGTCTCTGATACATTCTGTTTAAACTACTAGAAAAAGTTGAAATAGTGACAAAAATTTAGAGATGGAAAAAGAATAAATTCATCTCTAATTCCATCGTTAATTGTCAAAGACAAAATGCTTAGTGATTAATTTTATTCTTCTTAATCTCCGTCACTATTTCAACTTTTCTAGCACGAGTGCACAAAGGCAAATGACAGGACCAAGACTCCTTAGAATGTTCATCTACCATCAGTTTCCAACCAAATGATTAAACATATCCACCATACATATCTCAGACCTATTATCCTTGACTGCATAAATGATGCTTTGAGAATGGATTCTGCAATAACAAAAAAAAAATACAGTACCATTTACCAATCAAAAATCCAATCCTACTGCTGATACAAGCATGTGAACTAGTGGATGGTGACATTTTTGCTGGTCCATGCTATACATTCCATTATTTGTGACAAGTAAAAAGATAGGAACCTTGTATTGTTGGAACCAGCATGCATTTTGATAGTTGCCAGTACTTTCTAACCAATAAACTTAAGGAACCTGTGGGGATCAAATATCATGTTGCTGTGGGTTAGAGGGGTCCAGACCCTCCATTTCGTTTTATATATGGCCAACATGTGCCTTTGAACTGTATCAAAGACTGAGATGAAATCTTTTTTTTGACTCGAATACACAGAAAATACAAACAACGGAAGATAAAAGGATTCGTCAAGAAGACTCACTGTCTTCTCAAATGTGCTGATATCGCTGTCGTGTCTCAGTCTTGACGCAGGGCCACCATTCCGCGACAGTAGCAACACATCTCCGTGTCATCTAATCGGAGTTTGAACAATGTCATATTATGTACAGATTTCATCCCATGAGGCTCCTCCAGACCGTAATGGTGTTCTCCTCCGTGTTGCCATCCTATTTCTCTTAATATCACAGACTTCAAAAATACTTGTTCCTTTGCCCAATTTCATTTATTGCTTAACTAAAAATCTATCCTTGTTTTCTTATTTCCTTAAATGGCAATGTTGTTGTCATGTCGCGTAGAACATTTGTCTAATGTAACTCAACAGCAAAATATCTTTCAAAAAAAAAAAAAAAAAACTCCCCTGCAAAATATGTGTATTGAAGGACCTATCAAATTAACCAATTATATTCACCATGGCAAGATTGAAATGTGTGAAGAATTTGAAAGTAAACACTGATCGCTATTAGTTGAGCATACAAAATTTAAAAATGTTTCCCTTGTGCAAATATCATGATCAATTGATAGTCTTACTTCATTTGGTCTGTATCTAGTTTATTTTATTCGACACCAATCGGCACTTTGGCTAAGAAGATATGTGGTGTGGTGGCACGCAGTGCTTTTGTAAGAACAAAATTGTATTCTCTTGTTTTCCCTTCTTAGTGGCAGTGCATATACAACTGTTAAAATAACGCATCTGATACCAATTAAGAATAATGCAACTGTTATGGAATGATTTATTGATCAAAGTAATGCAAGCACACTTGCTCAAGAGAAACTAAGAATTACAATGATGTAAATTACAGTTGAAGCATAGTCCATGCCATTTTGATTCAAGCAACATGGAATTGAACACACGCAAACAACAATGGATTTTGATGATACAGTTAGCACCTATTCGACGAAACTAATTCATCAAATTTTTCAATTTTTTTTATTTTTTTAAGGCAAAAGAAAACAATAAAATTCAAGAGAGGGCTTGAACCCTTGTACAGCCAGAGTGCAGAAATGACACGAGAGAAAGAGAGACAAATAGCAGCCACAACAGGCCAGCTATCAAAACAGAAACTAAGCTAGCAAAAACAAAGAGCGGTCCCAAATGCAAAGAGAAAACCAAGAACAATGAACAAGCTCACAAATTACTTGGTGATGTCTATGGGAACCTCCTTTTTAGAATGAGTTTGAATGCCATTCATGTTTGTACCTTTAGATTGTTGCAGCCTATTCTTTTTTTCTGCTGAAACCCTTTTACACAGGAGCGAAGGAAGACATTCCCTAGAGAACTAAGGTTCCAAAACTTTTGGTTTGGAATTTGTCCTTGTTTGCTCCTTCGTAACCCAAGTCAGTGTTATCAGCTTGTACCACCATAAGAGCACTTGTAGAATTGATCATAGCAGCATCATGATTTAAATGTTGTGCAGAATTAGACTCTACAACAAAGGCAGAGCAAGCACCAACCTCAGGAAAATCATTGGCAGCAACTACATTAGCCTTGCTTGCAAAATCCAATGTCTTAGGGTCAAAAGTTGAATCCTTACCAGCAACGGGCCTCAAACTACTTTTGGCAGAAGTATTAACCTGAATATTACCCTGTTTCAGCTTAGAAGCATTCATATCCTGAGAACCTTTGTCCACAACTTTGGTAGTTAACTGAGCAACTGGACCAGTAGAGGAACCAATGTTATTAAAGGTGCTAACATTGGCCTCACCATCCAAAGCATTTTCAGATTCTAACAGAGAAAAAGAGTTATTTAGCACTACATCAGAATCACCACCACCCTCAATGTTTTTGGCTTTGTGCTTTTTTTGTTTGGTTTTCTGTTTTTTAGATTTACTCATGTGCTTGACCTCTACTGATGCTCCAGCATCTGAGTTAACAGTGTCCAGTTTTTGAACCACATTGAGAACTTCAGGATTATTACAGGTCAGGTTCAGTTCGACCAACATCAGACAGAACATCATAGGCAGTACCAGCAGCAATATCAGAAAAATGATACATATTAACACCAAAATCAACTGATCATTTACCTGCTGCAATTCCAGCTTTCAATGTTGAATCTAATGCTAAGGTTGTAACCTCCTTAGATTGCTTAGCTGAGCCAATCATTGCACCTGATTGTTCAGCTAACTTTGCTCTACCCTTGATAACATCAATTCTACTATTCAGATGTGTGTCATGAATCATATTCAGCTTAGTTTTCAGGCTTCCAGCAAGATTATCTGTCTCAGAGGGTCTATCAACATGCTAAAACCTAATACTAGACTTACCCTGATGATGAGACTTCGTGACAGTATTTTCCTTATTCTCTTTAAACAAATCCATGGAATTTTGAGCAATTTTCTTACAGTTTTGGATAGAGTGACTTAGGTGTTTGCAGTTATTGCAGAACAACGGTTGTTTTTCATATTTTATTTTAACAAAAAAAGTGTACCCTTCTCTTTCCACCAGCAAGTTGTTGAATATTGGCTGCGACAAATCCAAATCAATAAGTATGCGAGCATAGTGACCGAAGTTACGGATTTTAGTGGATTCATCAATTTCCAACGGAACACCTGCGCATCCACTAAGTTAAAATAACAAAACTACTAAAAATCAAGTTAACAAACACTCACATAAATCGAATTAAAAGCACAAATTAAAATTTATATAAAAGTAACTTAATATAATATAAAAATCTATTAAAATAAACTGTACTTTATCTAAATCAAATTAAAATGTGCATTTGTCTAATTTTTTTTAGTCAAGGGATTAACATTAATTAAAATGTGCATTTGTCTAATTTTTTTTAGTCAAGGGATTAACATAAGTTAGAATCAGAATTCACCATGAAAGATCATTTCATTAGATTACAATCTTTATAAAACTTACAAAATGATAACAATTATACGGAACGCTCACATGTTCCAAATACACAGAAACAGCATAACAAATCTTCATCTTCTTCATCCACCAAAACCGTAGAGGGTTCATCCCTGATAAACAACATCCATAGCAGTCAGAGTCTTCCTCCTTGCATGCCCAGTGTAAGTAACAGCATCACGAATCCTATTCTGCAAGAAAATCTTCAACACTCATTTCCTCATAGATCAAACCACTGATCCTCATCACACCACCTTTTCTTGCCAATCTACAAATCGCTGGCTTTGTTATTCCTTGAATGTTACCGCAAAGAACCCTGTGATGTCACTTTGCACCTCCCTTTCCTTGACCAGACATTATGAACACACTCTGCTCAGTTACCATCACTTAACTGAATCATATCCACAATGACTCAACACTATTTGGACATGTTTCTATGGAGACAATTGAAACTCATCATTTGTTCTGCATTGAAGAATCCATAACACTGCTCCAACAATAATCACAATTATGGAGTAATAGAGGTTATAAAGTCTGTCTACACGAATTGTTTTGTGTGATTTTGAAATGGCATTTTTATGGCAAAGAATCAAACTGATTCTCTACTTTACAGTTACATAATGTAAGAACTTCACTTGTCTCCTTCCCTTCAACCTTCAACAGATCAGACATAACCAACTGCTGCTCCGAGTTTCTGAGTCTTCTGATCAAGCTTCTTTGTTTTAAGGGCAAACATAACCTTCAAAAACCATCAGGTCTCTCTTCTTGCTCTGCTCTCGGCTCAAGAGTTCCTTTTCTTCTCTTTCTTTTATTGTTCTCGAATAAAAAGTGCAAAAGATTCACTCTTTCTCAACTCTATCGTTCTTACATGTTTCTTTCTCTCTTCCCACTTTCTTCTCTCCAACCAAACAAGCTGTCGAGACGGAGATGATAACAATGTGATTAAGTTTTCTATTATATTCAGAAACAGTGCATGCCAAAGAGACTCACGCATTTAAAGTTTCTTCATAAGAACCTCAATTTTGTCAACAGCTTGATACATATTTTTCTGTTTGACTTCATCCAAGAGCAAACGGCAAGTTTTGTATCTAGGCACGATATCTTGATCAACCATCTCCTCGAACAGATTGAATGCCCACTTGCATCTATCTGCTCTGCAAAGCCCATGAATTAGCAATGTATAGGTTGAAAGGTCAAGACCAATATGATATTTATTTACCAAGTCATTTAATATATCATTCAACCAAGTATCTATTTCTCTCATTTTGAAGCATGACTTGATCAATGGGTGAAAAGTCTGAATATCAGGCTTACAAAGACCTGATTTTTCCATCTCCTTCAGTATTCCAAAAGCTCTCTCTTCACGTGCATAGTAACAAAACATAGAAATCATTGAGTTATAGGTCGATGTATTTGGAGCCACACTGGCCTTCGGCATCGCAACCTTGAATACATATGTAGCATCATCTATTCTGCCTGCTCTCCCCAGCGTATAAATGAACGAATTGAAAAAAAGCGTATCAGGCCTACATCCAACAGCATTCATTCTTTCAACAACTTGTAAAGCTTCGTCAAATTTCTCTGCTTTTGCGAGTGCGCACATTATAGTAGTATATGTGACCACATTTGGGGAGCAATTTTGAGCTTGCATTTCATCGAGAAGATCGTAAACCCTGTCGAAATTCTGTTCTTGACAATAACATTGAATGATGGTGGAATAACTTATAACACAAGGGCGACAACCATATCCTTTCATCTCTTGGATTGTCCAATGTGCCTCTTCAACACGTCGGATATTGCACCATCCATGAATAAGTATGTTAAACGTGTGAGCGTTTGGAGCAATGTAATGCTTCAGCTCCAAGTAAATTTCGCGAGCTTGTTCAACAAATTTCTCTTTGCAAAGAGTATCAAGCAACACATTCATGGACTCTGTATTCTTCTCCAAGCCGAGAAATTGCAATTCATCAAATATCCTCACAGCATCTTTCCACTGTGTTGCCCCAACAAACCTTCTCATTACCTTAGCTATAGTATCGAGAGTGATGAGACTCTCCTGACGCATTTCTTCTAAGATCTCTCTCATCTTGTCCATTACCTTCATTCTACCCAATATATCTACCATCATATCATACGATTGTTGCGAATGTTTAAAGTTTGAATGTGAATCGGCCCATCTGAATACCGCCAATGCAGACTTCCAATCATCCTTATATCGAAATAGCAATCTATTAATAAGGTTTTCAGACAAATGTACACCACTTACGGCTTCGTCACTGATTAGAGATTGGAGAATGTCGTCCTCGCTGTTTCGTTTGCCAATTTTTGTAGTAAGAATGTCCACAGATCTCGTAAGGTCTTGAGTTTGTTCTTTAGCTTCTGCAGGGTGACATGTTGCTAAAGAAGAAAATGAAGTTCTTGACTTAAGAGGCAGACAAAATATGCCAAAGCGATCACGAACAACAAGACGATATATTGACCGCATGAGGGTAACTTTATGAAATTTCAGATAGAAAAGGGCTGGAGTGGAGATGATGATGATGATGATGAAGAGCCAGATTCTGTTTCACAATAAAATCATGTCGAAAATTAGCTTTAAGTCATTTGTAAAGGAGAACTAACATCTTAGACTCAGTTTGTTAAAATTCTGCTACACAACAATGCTACAATATTATACACTAAATACGTGTTCGAAGAGTGGTGATTGATTCTAATGTTTATTTACTGATACAAAACAAAATGAAAATACAATGGTAAAAAGAAAGGGAAGATTACACTCACCTCCCCGGTTGAGACAAAACAACAAACAGCTTGTGAACAAAGTCATTTAACAAAAACATAAGGGACCAATGAATGTATTATGTATGTAAAAAAGTAAAAAAAAAAAAGGTGGAGGAGGTTCTCACTGTTCCGGCGCTGACTCCAACTTGTTTCTGATTCAACTGTTGAGGAGAACGATTTTGTTCTTTTAACTCTTCAACAAACAAATGGAAGTGGATTCAGCTTTTAACTCTTTTCACATGTATTTTCAACAGTAACTTGTGTATATTTCATCCAAAAAAAAAAAATAAAACTAAACAATGATGTGTGTATTATTTGCACATTAAATTATATTTAATTTAATATATTATAAATAAAGCAGTGATATTTGAAAACTATTTAAGACAACTTTTGTGTCATTTATTTTTTTTCATAATAGAGAGAAAAATGAAGAAAGGGAATAAAAAGTAAGTATAAGAGAGTTGTTATGAAATAGTTGAGCAAATATCATTTCTCTTCTTTTAACCCGATATTTTTTCATACATACCTAAAGAATTCAAGTTCTTTATTGCTTGGATCAATCAATTGTTGATATTTAAAATAATATATTTTTAAAGTATTAGGTGAAATTGTTAAAATCTAATTAAGTGAATTAACTCAAATCATTAATGGATTATAATTAAGGACTAACTTGGGAGAAACTATGAATCAAACTTCATATTTCTGACACATTTTTCTTGACACATTTAGTTACCCATGAATCAAACTTCATATTCCTGACACATTTTTCTTGAGAATTAGATGGTTAAGTTCAAAAATTCTTTTTTTTTATTGAACCAAAAAAAATTGTTGAAATGTAATTTTTTTCCTTTGCATTTTCATGTAAAATGATCATCCTTATGCACTATTAAAACATGCATATCCCGACTAGGTAGTTCAGATTGTCAGTAAAGAACACTGAAAGAGTTTTAAAAGAGAGATCTTGTAGTCGATCACAAACTAACATAACCACTAACTTCACTGATATTTGCTTGTAAAAGATATTTGAAAGATTCATTTTAAAATGTAAATTAGTCAAAATAAAACCAGTACTCTCTCCGGTCTCAAATGTAAGGGAAAAAAAAAGCACATCAATTAAGAAAATGAATTGTTTATATTGAAGTCATGTTAAAAAATGTACAACCTTCCAATTTTGCCCTTGTCATGTTTTAGTAATAATTAATGATGGAGTGAATTTAAGTAATAATTGTTGCGCAGAATGATGGAGTAAACTGTTGAACTTCTCATCGTGAATTTCTAATAGTTTTTCATACTACTCCCGCTTACCGAAACAAAAAGATCAGCCATTGAAATTTTTTAAAACTCAAACGTGGTACTTTTGGTTAAAATGAATTTGGACAATTGATCAGAAAGTGACTTTTCAACTCATGGAGATATGGAAACGTGAAACACCATGGAAACATGTAGCTTTCAATTTTGAGAATGTGACTTTTAATGAGGGTAAAATTGGAATAGTAGTATTTATTAGGTTGATTTTACTAGACTTTTTCTTACATTTGAGACCACAAATTTTTTTTTCTTCTTATATTTGAAACCGGAGGAAGTACATACATAACATGAAGAGTCAACTTTATTTATTATCACCTACCTACTAAAACATTTATGTTGCTGTCACAAACATTTACTTGTGTTCGGTTTGTATAATACTCCCTCCGTTCCAAAATATAAGCAAATTTTACTTTTTAGGTTAATTCAATTAATGATGTATGTGATCAATCACATACATCATTAATTGAATGAACTTAAAAAGTAAAATTTGTTTATATTTTGGAACGGATGGAGTAAGTTATAATTAGTGGATTATAATTGTCCTTACACGTATTTTTTTGAACAACTTTGTCCTTACACTATTATCTAAAACATGTTCAAGAGATTCATTAATAATCAAATACACCATTTTCTTTTAGTTAATTGACTCGTGAAGTCTAACTTTTTACTATAAATTACTTTATTATAATCTCTCATATTTTTATATATAAAGTAATCAAAGACATAACAATAATTAAATAGGCCAATTTTAGTGCATACGTGAGACAAACCTTACAACATACATAAGTTAATTCGATTATTAAATCAATAAATATTATCATTCGATCAAATGAGATACGATGTGACTTATTGATCCAATGATGAAAAAAACACTGGTGTATGGTGCAAGACCATTTTATTTGTGCATGTTGAACAAAGTAGATCAAATTTACATTCTTCTTTTAACTAATTCACTCATGCAATTCATCACAATAAAATATACAACTAAATCTCAACTTGTTTAGTTATCCTTTGATAGTTTAAAACATTGAGTTGAATGAATAAAGATTCATTTCATTGATATTCAACTTCAGTTGTCTAATAGAAGGAAAAAAAATTTCATTTGTCAGATAATACAATAGATCTCCAAAACAAAGTACCAAGAAAAAAGCTATTTACATCTGAAACATACAATTTAAATTCAAGGAAACAACTGAGATGAAGAACTGTGCTACTTGGTCACAACAATCTTAGTTGTCAAAATTATAGTTCACAAATTGCATAATACAAATTTCACCAAATGAAAACACCAAATATAGGTATAGCTGAAGGGAATAATTGTTGCAAGGGAACAAAAACTGATCATTCATCTGCAACTAGTAGTGGAGCAAACCCCACTAAAGGTGAGCCTTCTCATTTCATCAATACTCTCATTGGTGCAAACAATGACCATCTAATTCTCAGGTATGGCTAAGCAAGACCCTAGTCTCAACTCTCACCTTGAGAAAGGAAATGAGGTTAAATTATACCTTGAGAAGGATGGACAGTGATGAAGACATAACAAAATTTAAAATATCCGCTATATATAGGCTTTGACCTTGCCATGTCTGAGTTCCTAAATTGCTAACATCAGATGCACTGAGTTTCCCATAGAGAAGCATATAGTTGAAATTTGGTATAACAATTAATATCTTTATAACAAAGGAAATATTTAAAGGATCAGATCAAGTATGAAAATTTGAATAGAAATTCGTTGTCGTGCAAATGTGTAAAAGCATACAGTAGTCTAAAAGAAGGTTCTTAACGTGTTTAACGGTTTGAATTTAGAACTAACAGTATCCTCTTATAGTGAATAACACATTAGATAACATTACCTACAATTAAATTGTGAGAAAAAAAAACATACCTAAGTTAAGAAGAAGAAAAAACATAACATCAGTTAGTTAAAAGCTAGAATTGCTCATTATTTGGCCATAACAATGTAGAACTGTACATAATAGAAAGAAGAAAAAAAATAGTGAACTACCAAAAAAACAGTCTCCAAATATGGAAGATAGCGGAGGAATCGAGCAACTATATTGTAAATCATCAGCTCAAACTATACCTGTAAATTTTGCTTCAGAATCTTCACCTTCGGAGATGAGAAGGACCTTCGAGATAATGGCTAGCACAAATACGCAGGTGTCCTTTGGTACTTCCCTGTTGTCAGAAGAGACTAAACACATTGTTGCGACAATACTCGCCAACGTATGGAAGTAGAGGCTGTTATAATCACATACGAAAGCATCAAAGGGGAATTCCAAGAGAAGGACTTTCCCGAGGACGTTCACAACAGTAAAAAAGTCAAATTCTTTGACCCGAAGCAAAGGAATTTGTTTGTGGCTGACTATGCAGTCAAATTTGAGGAATTGTTATTGATTCTGTCCCACTACAATGGTGCAGATTCAAAATTGAGGAATTGTAGAAATTCAAAATGGATTACAACCTGAGATTAAGCAGTTTATTGGCTATCAAGAGATCTATGGTTTCTCTATCCTTGTGAATAAGTGCAAAATAATGATGAACCTCAAAAGGACAAGAAGTTCTGATTAACAGAATTGGATGGTGTTGTAAAATTTAGATAGCAAATGCAATTTTCCTAAGATATACTTATACAACAGAACTTAATATGTGTGCAGAATTTCACTATGTCTTAGATGGTGTCAAATGTAACAATTACACAGTTCCACTGCCTTCCTAGCTATATATCTCCAAAAAGTGTACATCAAAATAATTAGTATAGACCTTTAACCACGCCTCTTATCCTGTTAAATTTACCAATGATTTTGATATGTTTACTATTGATGCTGTGTGTGTAAGGCACATCAAGAACAAATCAGAGTACAATAATAATATTTACGAATTCATACAACATGCAACTGAAACACTCATTCATATAGAGTGGGAGATATATAGAGCACTAAAACTAATACAGCCAAAATCAATGTATTTACTCATAGTCCAAACAACAGAATCATAGAAATGACACAAACAAGGGTAAACCACGAAAACAACATTCTGAACTTGGGTAATAAAGGTTTACCACCATTTAGATTCATAGTTAGGATAAGGGGTATCCGTTTTTCACCCTCCAAGTTGGCAGAAAAAAAATTGTAGATGATAAACCCAACATTCATGTTCCACATGAACAAAAACCCGTTCAGCAACTATCCCTATTACGGCACTAAATATCCCTCTGAATCTCTGATACATTCTCCATTCAAATTACTAAAAAAAGTTAAAACAGCAACAAAATTCATAAACAGAAAACAAGACAAAAATGTATCTAATTTCATCGTTAAGTGTAACAGACTAAAAATTTAACCGAAAAATTAGTACAAGGAGTGCACCAATGCAAATGGCACGAGTAAGGCTTCTTGAATATGGAATGTTCATCAACCATTAGTGCATTCTGCAATATCCACCATACACTACCATCTACCAACCTAAACACATACATTATAAGATTGGATCTGGCATCTTAATTCTACAGCACCATTTAATTCTTTCTAACCAATTACTCAATCGTGATAGAACAGAAACACAAATTAAAAAAATAATAATTCAGCATGAAAGAGCATTTCATTCAATTTCAATCTTGTTCAAACTTACACAAAAAAACCCATAACAATTACACAGAAACATCATAAAAAAACAAAACTTGATCATCTTCAACCACCAAAACCATAGAGGGTTCTTCCTTGTCTTTTAAGAGCATAAACAACATCCATTGCAGTCACAGTTTTCCTTCTCGCATGCTCAGTGTAAGTAACAGCATCCCTTATCACATTCTCCAAGAAGATCTTCAACACTCCTCTTGTTTCCTCATATATCAAACCGCTGATTCTTTTCACACCTCCTCTTCTCGCCAATCGACGAATTGCTGGCTTTGTGATTCCCTGGATGTTGTCGCGGAGAACCTTGCGATGTCTCTTTGCACCTCCCTTTCCTAATCCTTTACCTCCCTTTCCACGACCAGACATTTTTTGAATGAAAATTTGAGAAATTTGGGAAATTAGGGTTTGAGATTTGAATGTGTGAAAATGAAGAATGAGATTTGGGTATTTATGTGTATGAGAGAGATTCAGAGAGGGAAGTAGAAGAGGGAATTGTGTCTTGAGTTTTGATTCTCCGTCGTTGGATTTGAAGTAATCGACGGTTTATATTGTCAATCCGTGCGTAGTTGTGTAAAGATCTGTTGACCGTTGATAAAAATATTTGAACGGTTGGATTGTGTTTTATAGAGGATGCGCGGATTGGTACCTTCCTTGTTGTGATGCTTTTACTTCTATCTACTAATCTACTAATTAATATAATATACCAGCAAAGTTACTAATCTACCCTGTTCCAAATCTAATAAAACTTAAATTCATGTCCTTTTTGGTAATTAAAAAACTATTAAGAATTGGTTACACACTAAAGACATTTTCAAAATTCATGGTTATTGTGAAGGTGGTTAGTAGAAGTTTTTGTATTTTTTTTTTCCAAAAAAAATTCCCTTTTCTAAATTTTTTATTTTTGGTTTTTTCCTTTTTTAAATAACCTCTATAAGGATGTGGATCCTCTCCTGCATTATACCTCCTGTAATCTCTCCAGCCTTCAATCCAACGGCTGAGAATTACAAAGAGAAAATTAATAAGAAAATGACATTATTGAAGAGAGAGAAAACAAAACGTGGTTAAAACAGTTTTTTTGGAATCAGTTTTTTTTTGGAATCACACACCATCTTCAAACCTATTGCTGAGAACAACTTTGCAACTACAAAAATCTGTTTAATAACAACGTCGCGATTTTCACAATTCAACAATTTAAAAAATATGTTTAATAACAACGCCGCAATTTCAACAATTGGACGATTTAAAAAATCTGTTAAATAACAACGACTCGATTTCGACAATTCTACAATTTCAAAAATCTGTTTAATAACAACGCCGCGATTTCGACCATTTCAAAGCTTAACAACTTTAACAGCAAGAGGCTCAGGGCAGGGATTTCTTTCTCTCTTAATGAAAGAATGTTTCATTGTTGTTGCAAACTGTTACTATATCACTTTCCTCATTTTAGGAAACATTTAAAACACTTGTTTTGCTAGACTTTGTGTGTATCATGAGAGAAAAATAAAAGTCAACAAATTTGTTCATCTGCATAAACTTGTTATCATAACAATTTCATAAACTAGTTGCTTCAGCCCACATAAAAACCCAAAAAAGAACATGGGAAATCAGAAGTACTACATAATTGTTCTCATAATACTTCTCTAAATAGTTGGCGTTCCTCTATCTAAATTAAGTACAATCTCAAAATAACATAGGTGATTCACATCCTTAAGAGTTGGTCAATGTTGTGACACTGTATTCAGAATATTTGATTCACATCCTTATGAGTTGTTCAATGTTGTGACATCCTCCTCCTACAATTGCAGAAACATAAGTTAATAATTTAATTTAAATGTAAATATTAAGATAATTCACCTCATTAGAAATTGGAAATTATATAGTTGCTAAAACTTACCATCAATAGTCTAGTCAAACTTGTAACACCAAATTGATTTAGAGTGTCATTAATATCCTGCATAAAAGATAAAACCATTTAATCACTAAATTTATTTTTTGTACATTCACATACTCATACGGTTATTGGCTTACCACATTGACCTGGCTTTGTGAATCACCATTGTATGTACCATTGTATAACTCATATTGGGTTTGCCTTTGCGAATCACCTCTGTTACCATTGTATGCAACATTGTATAACTCATATTGGACATGGTCTTGTGTATGCTTTTTAGAGTTCTACATGCCATACAAGAAAAATTTAATACTACATGTAGTTGGAAAAAAGACAATATGAATATTCAGTAATTTAACACTACCTAAACTTTTGAAGCTTTCGAGCCATCATTTTTCTTGTTTTTGGGAAGTTCGCGCTCCAAACAACTTTTAAAACGCTTTGTACGTCTTGTGCCTTCTTTTTTTTTTTTGAAGCCTTTTGCTTTTAACGAATCATCACTGTTACTTCCAATCTCTTTAACTTTAGCAACAAACTCATTCACTTTGCAAATACTTGTTGGATTGTGTTGAAACTCTACCAAGTGCCTATTCAATTCATTAGCAACTTTACAAAGGAGAGTGAATGTTTCTGGATTTCTACATGCTTCAGCAGCTATCCTAATAAGGTGGGGGTAAATCTCACTGTAGCGTTGCACTGGGGATAGATCAACATCTTCTACCACATTACTAACACCAACATTAGATAAACTCTTACTTCTTGCTAACTTTGTCCACCTTTTTAAGATATATTGCTCTGGAACTGATATGACATTCATATGAATAAATAATCGTAAACAGTGACAACAAAGTATGCCAAAACTCTCAAACTTACGACAGGAGCAGGAAATGGAATTATTATCCAAAT
>Ga0315914_1001765_pt1 | contig 32927 bp, 10 predicted proteins | sample MpolenodulesMG_FD_203920 | JGI IMG/M metagenome (GOLD analysis project Ga0315914, IMG submission 203920) | Medicago polymorpha root nodule microbial communities from Los Angeles, California, United States - elongated nodules | ecosystem: Host-associated > Plants > Roots > Nodule | place: USA...
GTCTTGCAAATCATTCCCCAAGGCTGCTAGGCCATTGTGAACCATTGTTGTCATTTTACAACCATTATTCTAGAAGGTATCTTTTAGGTATATTCTATTAGTTAGTTATTAAGTAGTGCTATTATGTAGTGGTTGTAGTTATCTTATTATGAGTATGCACAAATCTATATAAGTATTGTATGCCTCATTATTAGAATCAATGAAAAATATAATGAATTTCCTTTCTTTTATCTCTAGTTTTCTCTCTTAATTTTTGGAGTGTAATCCCTACTCGAATTGGGTTGTATTAATTTGTTGTCAACATCACAAGAGTTCTAGGACTATTATTTTTAAAGATGAACGTGAAGAAATTCAAAGAAAAACATCCATGACCATTAGAATTTTCTAAATGTATAAACTCTCAAAACTGCCATATCAAAATGTTTCAAAGAAGTCTTCCTAAGAACATTTTCTTTAGGAAGTCTTCCTAACAACTATTGATAGTTCTTCGGCATCGAAAATATAAGAAGAAATTTGCATAAGATGACTTTATGAAAGTTAGAAAGCACATGACATTCATTTATTGTAAAAGCCCCTAAGGATCTAGCTTGAATTCTAGATTGATCATTTGATTCATTTATTGGGAGAAAAGATTTCCACGCCAACAAATTGGCACGCCCAGTGGGCATAAGCTTGAGATAGCTGGTGCCATGTTTCTAGACATAAATTGTGGTAAAAAAAAATCGATTTCTCAATTTTTTAACGTAAAACCTTAATTTCAAATTTCCCTCATCTCCATTCATCATTTTGATCATCCGAATCCTAACAATTGACATTTTTTTGCTCAATACATCAACTGATTCCTTTAGTTACATCTCAAGGTTGATCCAAACATATGAATCGATCATTTTTTATTTTTGAGCACCAAGTTCAATTTAAAACTGGTGATTTCATAAATCTTGTAATATCTTCCTAATAAGAATGCTATTTTAAAGCATTATGTCTTAAAAAAACACTATACTCGTCCTAATCTTTATCATTTACAATCTTGCATATTGAACAAAAGGTACAAGACCATGAAAAATCCAAAAGAAATATAAACAATAAATTTCTAAAACTTTTATTCAGTATTTATCGTCAAATTTCACCTAAATCTCATCACTTTGAATTTAAAACGCCACGGATTTAGCTATCTTTAAATTTGAAGTGATGCGATTTGGTTGAAATTTAGTGTTAATACTGAAGGTTAAATCTATAAATCTATTGTTTATATATTTTTTTGGATTTTTCATGGTCTGCTACATTGTGTTCAATAACATGATTGTAAATAGTTGTCTAAAAAAACACATGATTGTAAATAGTAAAGATCAAGTTAATTATAATGTTTTGTACATAGAATGGTTCAAATTTGCATCCGCTTAAGGAAAAGATTACAAAATTGTTAAGAAATTACGAATCTAAAATTGATTGTGGTGTCGAGAAATAATAAATCAATTATTCATATGTTTAGGTCATCTATGATATGCAATTAAAGATATGAGAAAAAAAACTTCAATGTTGGGTTTCAGATTATCAAGATAAGAATATGATGGATGTAGATAAGGGAATTTGGGTGTTAGGTATTTTTAAAATAATTGAAAATTAAAAGTAATTTGGTGTTTTTACTACTAATTCTTGTTAGGTCAATAAAATAAGCACCACATCAGATTTTGTTAAGTTCAATTAAAAATCAGGATTAAAACTGAGACGGAAAACACAAAGGACTAAAACATGCTCAAACCTTTTTTTAAAAATAAATTAAGGAAGAGTCAAATCAAATGATATACTTGAAGAATAAATTTACTATCTCTAACAATAAAGAGAGAGAAGACAAGCTATGAAGTGTGAGGGAGGATTTCAGAGTTTTGAGTTTTAAATAGCCTCTCAATCAGATTGTATTAACCATTAATTACTATTATCTAGATCGATAATGACTTGAAACAGCTTGTTAAAGACAAAAAATCAAAGATTATGGTCTCTGGCTTATAATCTGACAAGAATCAACGTTGAATTGCAAACAAATTCGATAAACAACCATACTGTTTCACAAAACATCTACTTTGAAAGATGTCTTGATTAGTAATATGGTTATTTTCAAGAAATTTGGTTAGTAAGCCTCATGGTAAAACATGATTTGTATAGCTTAAGTGAGGTGTCACGTGTAATTAGTTAGGGGGTACCACGTCAGCGAAGACTAAGTCAAAAGTGACTTTGGGGGCCAAAACTGCCAAAGATCCAATATATAGGGGGCTGTTTTGTATTTTAATTAGTTATAGGGCCAAAATCGCAACTGTTGAAAAGATAGGGGGCCAAAAGTGCAATTAAGCCTTATATTTAAAACTCAATTGATTTAGCTATCTTTAGTATAAATTGATTGAGTTATAGGTTTAAAGCGATTAGATTTCGTTGAAATTTGGCGTTGAGTACAAAAAGCTATATCTTATGTTATATTGTTTATATTTCTTTTGGATTTCATTGTGTGCTACATTGTGTTTAATATTCAATATTCCAAATGATGAAATCAAGCTCAGTGTAGTGTTTTTTTAGAGAGAATGGTTTAAAATTGCAATTGTTTGAGGAAGAGATTACAACATTGTTATGAAATCACCATCCTCAAATTGTACTTAGTCCTGAGAAATAAAAATTTAAGGATTCACAAATTTAGGTTAATACTCTAATGAAATTAAACGAATTGGTCAATGTATTGTACAATAAAAGTTTTTGTTGTGTTTCATATGAGAAGATTATGAATGAAAGATGAAGGAAATTGTGAATTAGCAAAAAATTGGGGTTGTTACAATAATTTCTGCATAGTTTATTAATAATACTTTCCAGGTCATTAAAAAATTCACATGTGTCCGATAACTTTCATGTTTATTGTTAATTCTGTTAAGTCCAGTTAACGACGAGGAATAAAAGTTGTGTCGGAAAACATTTTGGAAACAAAAACATGTTGAAAATTTTTAGAATGAGTAAAAATAAATTTCTAATATTTATAGGGACCAAATTTGATTTATACCCTTTTTTTCAATCCACTTGAATGTATTGGTAGGTAGTTTCTGTTTTGTTTTGTCAACCCACTTTTACTTATATCTTATCTTATATGAGTATAAGAAAATTTACGATGGTAAAAAGAAAATCTAATAATGAAAGACAAAATAACAAAATGAGAAAACAAAGAAAAAAATCGAAGATTGAAAAAATGAAAGGAAAAAAATATGACACCTGACTTCTGGCGCATATAATCTTACAAGAATCAATATTTAGTTGCAAACCAATTGGATAAACAACTATACTGTTACACAAGACGTGCATATTTTTTGTTTGTTCTACATCTACTTTAAGGAATTAGGTTAATAAGCCTAGTAGTAAAACATGATGTAATAGATGAAAAATACATGATTTGATGAACATAAAATTAGAGAGAAAACATGGCTGGTGTTGAAGGGGGTTTGAGCCTATATGAGGAAGTATAAGTTAGAGTTGATGTTGCTTGGTTGATGAACATACCAACTTTTTAATTTATTTATGAAGAAACAAAGTAGAACTAAGATATGATATTAAACAAAATAGAGAAAAAGCAAGCTTTGTAAGAATCAAAATAAAAAACAAATAGCCTCTTCCAAAAAAATAAAATAAATAAATAGATGACAAAAAACATGTTTTGAAGGATGGAGAAATCAAAGACGAAAATACAACTAGAGAAATCTCATTTACTTTGTTGAAGGGATGAGAGCCTTTTAAATAGGTTCTCGATGAGATTTCTACTAATAACTAAATACCTATTATGCCCTTCATGTATTTGCTCTTAAAAAAGAAAAATTGAATTGAATGTTTCTTCAAAGATAATAATGTTTTAAAAATCTGATCGGACTGACTAGTTCAACAATGGACCAAGAAATGGATTTGAATCTTGTTACATGTCTCAAAAATTGTTGATTAGTCAAAAATAGTAAAAAAAAATGAAAAAACAAATCAAAGCGGAGAACCTATTCAGATTCCAGACGATCATTTCATATTGAAATCATTTTTAATCAAAATTTATTTTATAAAACTAATTCATTTACATCAATTTTTACCATCACATAACCAAACACATTTAATTACTATAAACTCCAAAAATTAATAATGTTCTAATGATCATCTAGCTTTAACGAGAAATCCAATCTTATCCTCATACTCTCTACCTTTTCCCTATTATGAATTGCTTATCTTTTTTATCATTTCCCCACTTATGTGTGCAAGGTGGTTGCTTGTGTTGTGAGCCATATATTTTTTGCAAACAAAAGGAAACATGTATAGTGACATAGAAAAAGTGTTGTAGACATATTATGAAAATATCACCTACGGTACATTTCTCTACCTTGTTATTGTTTATTTAATTATTTTTTAAAAGCAAAAAGAATGGAATTAAATAAATTGATGATGGTCAAACCAATTGGCTTAATGAGTGAACCCTCTTGAATCTTCATAATTTCATTTTAGGTTTAGTTTCCAAACCAATATATTTAGTAAATTATTTTTTGTGATTTTTCTGAGAATAAGTCAAAATGTTAAATATCTTTTATCCTATTCATAAGAGTGTCGGCATTGCTTGGTTCCATAGTTTATGAGCATTGCTTGGTTTATATTAAACTTGTGTCGTATCCTAAAATTTGTGTGTTGATTGAAAACAATGAAGTCGCCATCAAAGTTTATTAAAAAAATAAATAAATATTAGAAAAAACCATTTAAGATGGAAAAATGGTTATGAAACTAGATTTTTGGATTCCTGGATCAACAAAAAAAATATTAACACCCTATAAATCCTGTTTAAAACGGTTTCATAAAAATATAAGGCCAAATTACTTAAGATCCATGTGAATGTACTTGGGTCGTATAATCTAGCGTACCCTTCAGATTATACCAAGTGAAATGTGTAGGTGCTTGTAATGTCTTTGTTGCGGAGCTTTGAGGAGTTTTTGAAGGTTTGCAGTTGGTGTGGTTTGTAATGTTTAGGTGCTTATAAACGTGGGTATGTAACTTGTTTGGATCTTGTTGAATTGATGAATATTAGAAAGTTGTTAAAAATGAATTGGGAAGTCAGAATTTATCATTCATATCGCGAAAATAATGTGTGTGCGTGTGCGGATTCTTTAGCTAGTATCGCTTGTGTTCCCCTTTTATTCTCTATAGCTGATTGTACTAGTGATTCTACATCTCATTTAATTAGGTGTTATATATTTATTTTTTTTGGGCTTAGACCCTCTTGTACCAAAAATAAATAAAATCAAATAGCTGAACTACATTAGTCATACATGGCCATTGGCTAGGATAATAATATAATTTACTTCGAGTTTTAAAAATAAAATGATGTTTAGTATCAATGATTAGAGTGGGCTTAAGACAAACTTGTGGCAGTGGAAGCAAGTTTGAATTTTCCACACCACATTAAAACTTAATGTAGAGTGTGAGCATGAATCTCAAGCAAAATGGATTCAAAAGAAAGCTTGCTCACAAATAAAGAATACCATGATTAACATAAAAAATAATACTTGTACCCAAAAAAAAACATAAAAAATAATACTAATAAGAAGAGTTCGCAAGGTGCAAATAGTAAAATTAATAGTAGAGAGAACTAATAACAATTATATATGTAGAGATAAATAATACATATCTTCAAAGTTCAAACTAAATAATACATCACATAAATAATACTATGGTATAATAACATGGTGACCTAATAGAAAAAGGCACTCTTATTGTTGTATATAAAAATTAAATACCTTAAAATAAAAGAGGAAAATTGAAAGCCCTGCAATTTCTTCTAATTTCCCCTTGATTTCCAACCTTAACATCAATACTTGCCAACTTACTCCAAGAAACTCCAAATCTTTCCCAAAAGTTAAAATTACCACTTGCAAAATTCCAAGCCAAGACACTTGAAATAGGATCCAAAGCAAGTTGTTGATCAATTTCAAGTATCCCTCTCTTATTAACTATTTGACTATAAAATCCATTGTCAAAATCAAAGGGTGTTTTTTGATCCAAAAACACTGAAGTTTCATTCCCTCTTGATCCACATTTTTCAACCAAAAAAGCATCTAAATTAGGATCCATTGTAGGGTCAATATTTCCACTAAAACTTGATAGCCTACTTTGAAAGAAGATACATTTAGCAAAACCAATAGTGTGTGCTCCCATAAGGGTTACCATGTCTTCCAATGTTAACCCTTTTGAGGTAAAAAAATTTAGAGCTTGTGACACATTAGAGAATGGTCCAGGAATGGTTACATTGAAGCCATTGGATACTAACCCATCTCTTCTTCCTGTTAGGACATTGTATGTTGGTCCATTTGATAATGCAATTGCATCCCTTGTGGCAATTGCTAGGATATCGGCGCAGGAAACGGTTTGCGGGCATTGTTGTTCTAAGTTACTCTTGATGTCGTCAATTAGGTCGAATCCTCGAAGTGTTTTGTTTGGTTTTGCATCTTTCTCTGCTGTCCTGTTTACTCTTGAATCGATTAGTATCGAAGCATCACAACCCTGAAATCAAAAGTATAAAATGTGTTAGCATTTTGTTCCTTTATATATAATATTGCATACTAAATTTAATTTTGATTAAACTTAATCTCAATAGCTCAGAGCCTAATAGAAATCATGCAAACACACAATCTATTAGGAATGTTTCATCAAATATCAAATTGTCCATATTTTAATTAAGATCGATAAAATATATTTAACGAAGCTTAAAAACAAACTCAAATATAAATTATTTAATCTTGATCGAACGATACCAACAGATTGATCGCATGCCAGATGTTTCTTTTTATTAGGCATGTCAAAATATCTCTTTTACAACATTATATTTGGACCAAATTTGATTCGAGTAAGTGATCAACCACTACTAAAAAAACAAAAATTAGTGAGGAAAATTTAGTGAGGGAAAACGTGAAATCCCTCTCAAATTCCGTCACTAAATTTTGCGACCAAGAAATTTGTGAGGAATTTCAATTTTTCCATCACTAATTTCCCTCTCAAATTTTTCTTTTTCTAGTAGTTAACATTTGAAATTAAAATTGATCTACATCTACAATATGAAAGGAAAAAAAAGTTTTGAATCTTACATTGACAATGCAATCATGATAGTGCAAACGAATCAAGGCACCAGCAATGGTTATATCCCTTTGATAATAACTTTGCACAACCTCACCTACAATTTCCTCTACTTGTGGACATGTAAAAGTATAATAGCCAAACCTTAGTTGAGCCAATGAGAAAGGAAGGACAAAGAAGAACATCATTAAGATTACGATGAGCTTCATTTTGAGTGTATTTTCTATGGTAAATGTTTCTATGATCCACTTGCAAATGCTATATTATCTATTAATTATAAGATTATGAATTTTGATTGTGCTTGCCAATAAGAGTTTCCTCTTTCTTTCTTTTTCTTAATTTCTATTTGTTTTGAAAATTTAAGTTTAAGCTATTTAAAGATATACTGATGAATTCAATTACCTGGCATATTTGTCCAATTGCTTGAAGAGTGATAATGCGTATAATTCTATTTTTTCCATGTAACAAAAGTATTGAATGCTTTGATTATGACAATTAGCTACATTATTTACTTTACAATGTTATTCTGCACCTAACTTTTCTTTCTTAATCCATTGGGTTAGTTATCAAAGAAAATATTCTTCTTTCCACATTGTTTTTATGGCATTAAAAGGCAGGTGTAGAATATAATTAATTTGTTTTTTACATAATAAAGATTAAATGTTCAATTTTGGGACTCATAAGGCTATTGTTACATAAAATATTTAAAGCGCTAACTAGTTACAAACATTTAACTTAAAGGATCGCTGGATGTATTTGGTATGTTGGTGTTGGCTTAAGATCTTGGATTGTGCTCGTCTCAAGATTTCAGGTTCAATTCCTTCGGTGCCAATATCAAAGGGCTAGTTCATATAGAGATTTGTTCCAGCTTTGAATGGGCCACCGTAAGTGAGCAGTAAGGTTGAACTCCCTCCAATTAATCGGTCCTTGACCAGATATCGAGCTTAAAAAAAACATCGAAACTTTAAAATTCTTTTATGAAATATGGAGTGAGTTGTATCTTTACGTAGTAGATCAGTCTACTTTGCGCATATGATGAATCCCAATCAATGGAAAGTAGACTTGTATAAAAATGGTGCTTGGTTTAGTGGAAAAGAGTATAAAGGATAAAAATATTTAATGTAGTATTACTTTTATGTATTTCTTCCTCCAAATGGAGAAGATGTTTGGATCCCCTTCATTTTTTGAAGAGTTATTGTGTTTGAGTTTCACCACTACTCGCAATATTTTTTGGAACCAAAAAAAAAAGTAATGAAGGGTTTCACTTTAAGAGAAAGAAAAACACAAAAATGGAAAGGATGATGAAGGTGTGTTGGACCACCAAACTTTTTATTTTTTTTAAAATTATTCTTCTCACTTTTTAAATTGTTCTTTTTTTCAAGTGTCGTTGGGCAAGCAACAGTTTAAGATCGGTTAAAGCGATTTAAAAAGTAATTGACCTGCTCTAAAATGTGTCTAACGAAAGTTAACTACAGTTAGGGTTTGTTTTTGAGCAATTTGAGAAATGAGAAGAGTAATATTTATATTTTTTAATTATCATTTTACATGAGTTTGTTTGTGTTTCTTGTAAGGCATTTTCTAATTCTCATTTTTGGAATTTCACCTGATACGCCCTTTTATACCTATATCTTCCAACACATCATATTAATAAATCTAAATTTGTTTAATTATGCTTAAACTTTTAAGATTTTGAACAATTTTTTGCATAAGTGTTAAGAACATTACTAAAAGTTCATCTGCAAAAAATTATCTCAAAATTTTATTTCTATGTCCAGATTTTTGTTACTTTTGTCTTCAACTTTAGTCTTTTAAAAATATTCATATTTAATTCATTTCATGTTAAAAAATTCTAAATTTTTGTAAACGAACCTTGTGTAATGTTCTAAACTTGTCTCAAAAAAACCGTTTAAAAATTTAAGAGTTTAAGGATAATTATAGAAACTTTGTTTTACTAGCTAGGGACTAAAACTATATGTAAATTATTTTTATAGGGGCTAAAATAGGTATTAAAATTAAGTAAGGACTAAACTTAGAAGTTCCAAATTTTATAGGGACCAAAAACATATTTAACCCTTATAAAAATACCCTTAATTTTAACATATTGAGAGAAAAAAAATCAAAAATCACATACCTACCTCTTGGATTAAATGATCAGAAACTAATTAAATGTGTTAAAATTTCTGAATGTTTTGAATAGGGATTTTCTAAAAATATACAAGTCCTCAATTTATTTGCCCAATGATAAAATTCTTGCTTTGTCTTGAAATGTCAAGATCAATCTAAACAGTAACAGATTAGGTTTTTCTTGACAAGAAATTACTTTGCTTGTTTGCTTGGGATCGACTTTACCATTTTAAATTTTTATTTATTTGGTTAAAGATAGCATACTTTTTCAGTTCCATGCTCTTTAAATCTTTTAAAACGTTTCCCTCAAAAAAGAAAAATCTTGTAAAACGTTATCCATATAAAAAATAGTGGCAATAAAACAGCTTAACTATACAAATTAGGACTGATTGAAAAGTTGCCATCGTGATGTTTTGAGAAAGAAAATTTCCCTGGAAATAGCACGGCTCTTTTTTACATTACTTGTCTTGAGGAAAACTGAAAAGAAAAAAAAACATTTATTTTTTTGGTAGAAATGTGTGAGAAATTATTAAAATTATATCCTATTTCCTCTAGACATATTTTCTCATCTAGAAAATAAGGTATGTGTGAGAAATTAATAGTCTAGTTTAATTTTATGATATTATCTTGAGGATGATCTTAAACAACTATAATGCTCTAATAAAAATCTATTGTTATCCTTTTTTCTTTTCTTTTTTGTAGTGAAATCTATTTATCAAACTTTAATTTAAAATAGAAAAATTCAACATATATGGCATTTATAACTCGTGGAGAGCCACCTGAATTGCTGGACTAATAACAAAGCATTATAATGGCTGACAAGTGAAATAAATAACTAGAAGAGGTTGCAATTTTGTGGCTCTTATTGCGTTTAAGTCATGAGCTTTGTGGCTCTGTGACCATTTATGTTGTGTTTTATGGGTGTGTCCACTATACCAGAGTTTAAGTACTGGACCAAAATAACACATGTGACATTTATAACTCGTGGGAATAATGTATTGACTACCCCGATAATAGTAATTTCTATTTAATAATAATAATAGACATACTGCTCCAAAAAGAAAATGCAAGAACTAATAATCATGCATCTAAATAATGTATCCAAAAATGCGATCACTAGTGCAGGTTGTGGAAGCCTGACAACTACTATATATATTGCCAGTTCCTATTATGCATTTAAGTTGGCATTTGATTTGTTAAAATACTTGCATGATAGTTTCATTGGTAACCCTCGTAGATCAGGATTTGAGTGATTGGATTATTGGTTTTGTTGGAAGTTGTGATCATACTAGTAATATTAATGTGGAGCTTCATACATATTTGTTTCTCGGATTTTTGTCAAACTTATGATAAGTTCGTTATCTCAAATATATGTCGTCTTTTGAATTTCATGTGATTTTTAACTTTAATCTATATAAATTTTTTACGTTAAGAAGAACTATTTTGAGTCTTCTAATGAGTGAAGAAAATTGTTTTGTATAAAGTATATTCTTGTTTTGAACCGATATATTATTGACGGTTAAAAATTCGATTAAAATGTTAAAATCACTTACATATTCTTTTACACGCATTATTCTAAATTGGAACCCTAGCCATATACTTACAAGATAACTCAATTATCTACGAATTGTGTCACAACATAACATCTTGGTATCAAATGTATTCTCAATTGATTTAAATTTAAATCACTCTTTTGACAGAAGATAAGTCACAAAAAGTGATATTCCACAAGTAAACATCTCCAATTTGATTAGTAAAGGGGTCTTTTTATCGCAAAAGCAATGCCTTGAAACAAGGCTTTATCATCATATTACAAACTTTCTAAGTCAAAAAGGTTAGTTGCATGAAATAAAGACGAAAAAGAGTTAAAGCAAAAGTAAATATGAAAAAAAGTAAAACAAAAAAGATTGCTTGCATTGCAATATGCTCATATGAAGCAAAGCATTACCAGTAATGATTTGGTCAACCAATTGAAAGATAAAGCAACAGGGTCTATGACTTGACCAAATTGAGTGGTATTTGCTAAATTCTTAAATGTGAAAGATATGTAACTTGTTGCAGGAAAGATTCTTCTTTTCATAAAAAATTTGATAAGGTACTTTGTGATATATACACATCATATAGTTCATCTAAGATGGAATAATTAGATAGTACATGAGTTCCTTTTTAAAAATTAAAAACTAAAAAAATAGTACATGAGTTCAATTCTTAGCTACCAAACTTCTTAGTTAAACTTTGCTTATCTGAGGAGGATTAGTGAGAATTCATTTCTATTAATTAAGTTGAAAAACTGTGGATTAGTAAAAAGAGGTATGCAAAATTTAGCATCGCCTTCTTCTATAGGTAATTGTCATTTGAATAAAACAAATAATCATTTGTTCTTCGATAGTCAGTTTTCAGAAAATCGTGGACGGATGTTTTATCTTGATTAGAAATTAGTTGTTTAATGACAAATAACTGTTGTGGTCATGCTGTTCAATTCATAGGTTTGATTTCTCAAGGAATGAAAGTGAAGGAATGTTTTCACATGATTTGGTTGTCATGCATTTGATCGATTTATAAGCATATGTATTATACCGTGTTTGGTAATCAGGATTATTCAACTCATACACCTTTATATATGGTGGTCAAATGTCTGGTTTGGTCTTGGATTAAGTCCAAAGTTAAAAAAAAAAAGGTCAATTAAGTTTTTAGTCCCTATAAATATTCACAGTTTTGTTTTTAGTCTCTACAAAATAAAATCACATTTTTTAGTTTCTATGACATTTTCCTTAAGCATTTTAGGGACCAAAAATGTTGATGGAAATTTTTGACAGGGACAAAAAAATGCTGATTGAAATTTTTTATAAGGACTAAAAATGTTGATGAAAAATTTTATAAGGACTAAAAAGTGTGATTTTATTTTATAGGAACTAGAAACAAAATTCTGAATATTTATAGGGACCACTTCCTTGGTTAACCTAAAAACAAATCATATGATTTCTATCAATTGAGTCAACCACTCGGATGTTTATGAGTGACTTATTTGTAGGTGAATGTAGAGTCATTGTTCTTTTGGTGCTGTTTTTGTACTTAATAATTTTGTAATTCTTCAATCTTAGAATCTTTTGTGCTTAGATTGTTAGATAAAAATTAATAAACTGTGAAAATCATGCAATGTAGTTTATGCACGTATTAGAACTCTTACATGATTTTTAACTTAATAGACTATCACTAACTATTTCCCAAATTAGAAACTATATATTCTTCGAAAAATTATCAATTTCATATACAAGGGGATGAAAATATCACTGTCTATTGTTGGTTCATTTGCAACTCCAAGAATCATCAATTTCATATAACATAATTCATTCAAGTACATCACTAAAATTTAATTACACAAATGATTCCATAAAGAACTATGTGAACAAATCAAAATGCACAGAAATTTCTGACAGAAATTGTCTACGGAAAAATATGAAGCTAGAAACTCATTGCATGCTCCCTTGAAATGGATGAGCACAAGAGATTTTAAGATGGTTTTAGAGTCTGTCCAAGATTAGTGTCGTTGATCAAAACATAATCTCTAGTGTGTTTTTCAAGGATCGGTGATCTATTACCAGAGCGACAACTATTACTAGCTAGTAGTAGATGAAGAAGGCGAAATACAATTATTTGAACCTATTGAAACTGATCCATTCCTAAATGATTCAGGAACAAATTGCAAGCCAATGTTCGGCATGTGACACCACTGCATTGAACTAGGATCATAAGGGTTACACATTTGCATTGAAGATTGAACCATGGAAGGAACATTGTTCAAGCTTTGATTCAATGGAATCATCCATGAAGATGCAGGGTAACTCTGCACTGGTTTTGACCTATTATGTTCGGATTCAGATAACTCGTTCCCTCGAGTATAACCGTTTGTCACAGAAGATACACATAATGAAGATTCTTCATCTCCATTTTCTCTACAATTGTTTGCACTTGCATCAATATTTCTCTTGTGATTTCTAGGACTAAACATCGAATTGCTAGATTCACGGAGAGATTCATTTTCCGGACCAAAGTTTAGGACAATACCATTATTATTTGAACACCTGAAAACTGCGGCAGATTCAGTAGTTGAGACATTTTGGTACCTAGAAGAGTCGTTGCTTTCTAAATTTGAGGTTGAAATTCCACCGGAAGCTACAATCATGTGGCGATATTGAGAAGCTATCTGCTTGTTCCTCCGTCTCCCTGCACCGAAAGGAACGTTTCTCATTGTTCCACCGGCAGTCCAATATCTATGACATTTCCGACAAAAATGCCGAGGTTGACTGACGTTATAGTTATTGAAATAACAAAATTTCGTGTCGAAACTGTTGCATCTTGGACATTGAACAATCTTGTCAGGTTTTTTGAGGACTTTGTCTTGATCTGTGCTGCTAGTTTCAATATTATCTTCCACAGTGCTTGTATTAACAACTTTTGATTCATTTTGATCATTAGAGGAATTCTTTGATTTCTCAATGTTTTGAGTATGAGGCATATCATTTCCTTTATGCTTTGAGTTACTGCAAGAATTCTATATAATATAAACCATAATTAGTGATAAGTTATGAAAAATAAAGATAAATTTTATGATTTTATAATTTAATAGAATACAAGAGTAGCTAGCAATTTTATGATTTAATAGAATACTGCAATCAAAATGAAACAACTTTCATGTTAAATTTCTTTCAGAAGTAAAACACAATTTCACAAAAATATATAAGTATTAAAAAAATGCAACAAATCCAATTTGATATCAGAAGAAACAAAGCTACCCTTTGAAGAAAAGAACCAAATATATTGTCAATATTTTCCTATATAAAATCAACTACTTGCACAAGCTTCACAAACCTTGGTCTCAATTTATTAAATTCATTTATATATATATATTGACATAGACATAAATTCTCAACTATAAGTTTTACAAAAATAAATAGTATTGGAATTCATTTAATTAAGACCCAGCTTTGTTTACATGAATTATATCCATATTCTTAATTTTATTACAAAATAAATATGTTAAAAAATAAAATCATTTAGCATTAATTAATACTCTTCAAATTTTAAAGGTTTTGAAGCTTGTAAAATACTCTAACAACACTACAACAAACTAAAATCATAACTTTCTAAATTAATAACATGAAAAATGGTTTTTGAGTGTGATATAAGATATGAGTACTTACCATGGTTGAAGAGTTGGCCTCAATCTTCTTTCCAAAGAGCATGATACTAAAATCTTTAACACACATGTCACCTTCACCATTCATTTTGTGATGTTGTTTATTGTTGTTGCTGAAGTCTATGATGATTTTAAACAGCTCAAAAACACACCAAAGGAGAAGGAAAAATGAATGAGATATAGAAAGAGAAAAGGAGAAAGTGTTTGGTAAAAAAAGTGAAAAGCTTTTAAGTTTGCATTAAAAGCTAAAAACACACCAAAAAAGACTTTGAAAATTAAAAGTCACCCTGCAAAAAGTGCAAAAGAACAGAAAAACAGACAAAGTACTTCTGCAATCCTTTAATGCTTTTTTTTTATCCTTTGTTTTTTTCACCTCTTTTTCTTTTTACTTTAATGATTTAGACGTGATGACTCAATTTTGTTTATAAAAGATTTTAAGTTCAAATTTTAAAATACAACAATTTAAAATTCTTTGAAAAAAATTTCTAAAGAAAATATTCAATCATATCATAGTTGCTAATGGGATTAATATTTTAAAAAATCCATGAAATTAAAAGGAAAGAATATTTATAATTTATAATTTAATCGAGAAATCATAAATTATTCAAACATAAAGATTTTCTCTCTCCAATAAGTTGGTCTTAGTTATTTTTCAAATTGTTATTTTTTTTTTCATTTTGAGGTGGTTGAGTCAAATTTAGATTCAAAATCACCCTCTTTCGTCTTTTTTTTCCTTTATGTCAATTTAAATAAGTGATTTTCATGTAAATTTAGGTTTTTTTTTTCCTTTGATTTCATTGTCTAAATGTGATGTTATATTTTTTTTACAGTGTGTGATGTTGTATTATTCATCGTCTCACGTGACATTGTTTGATTTTCCGTCTTGTTGCGGTATTCATTTGATTCATATTGAAAAATCAGATATTCAATCAATGATTTGGACATTAATGTTATTGATCTGGAGAGATGATATTCCAATTATTTTAATTTTATTATATTATATTATTTGTAGAAATTTTTTGTTGTATATACTATTAACTCTGATATTGTAAATTTCTTCGCAACTTAATCTTTTATGTTTTTATCAATATTGAATGATGTGTTCTATCAATTTGAATAAGTATTTTTTTTAAAAAAAATATCACTAATAATTATTTTAACTAAAATATTTTTTCCTGATCAATTTGTACTTAACTAGCATATAAAATTATACATTAGACCGTGGGAAAGTAAAATATCTTTATCATTTGTAACTTCAACTTCACTACATTGACATCGTGAAAAGAATATTTACCCCACGACAAAGTACATTTTAAATAGCATGACCCTTATTAGGTCCGAGTCCGAGTAACGAGTGCTCTCCTGGGAACATTAATTAGCACGGTCCTTATTAAAAAAGTTAGTTTATGTTTTTTTTAAAGAGAAATAATATTTGAATAATTATTTTGGGACAATTTTATGATGACTTGCAATAATGTTGACATAAGACATGACACTTTTATTAATATAGTCTTTTTAACTATTGGTGTATTTCTCATCATTATAAATTAAAGTAGAAAATGATACTTATTAAAACTTATTTTTTTCCATTTATATTAAACATAAAATAAAAAAACAACCCAAACAACAAACTATTTAAATAGTTTTTTTTTTTAAAAAAACGAACTACTTAAATAGGTTTTAAGCTCTCACAATGAAATAGGCCTTTAAAATCTTACAATGATAGGCATGTCTTACGAGGATAAAGGCTTTAATGCATGGTTAACATATTCTTTTTTTTTTAGGGAAATAAACTATGGTTAACATATTTAAAAGTAGATGAAATAAACTATTTATTGGGAGAAATGATATTTGTACAACCACTTTATGACAACTTTTTGACAACTTTCTCACTCATACTCACATTATTCTCTTATTTTCTCTCTCCATTGTTTTTGACCAATGAAAAGAGAGAAAAAGAAATTGTCACAAAAGTTGTATCAAATGATTGTTCAAATATCACTACTCATTTATTGGCCCTAAGGTGAAATTGGCATGCATACATGCTTTCAGACGAGCCATATTTTAAATAGCTTAAACAAAACAAAATAAAAACATACAAAAGGTCATAGGTCAAGCTCAAACCTACATATGAACATTTCATAGTCTAATCTAACTTATTCCCACCCTTACTTGCATTCTTGGGTAAAATCATATGTAACATTCAATTAACACTTTCCTTCAATAATTGATAACTTTGCTTGATAATTTTTAATATGATTACCTTTATAATGAGATTCAGCATAAACTTGTAACTAAAAAAAGTTTACAACTGAGCGACAACTCGTGTTGTCTTTTGTAGCAGATGTCAACAATCATCCTCATTTTTACGATTAAATAATGAATAAATCGATATCAATTTGATTCAAACAACAAAAAATAAATATGTACTACAAATAGAATCAATATCAATTAAATCATATTTTAACCATAAATATAAAAAAATATAAGAAAAACATTTTTAAATTATTTTCTCTGAATTTATGTTAATTTTAAATACCATCAACTATAGATATGTATAAAGATAGTATACAATAGACCTCGTTGTAATAACTTTTTTTGAAGCCAACCATGATAATAACTTGGTAGCAGTAAGAAAATTAAGTATAATTTTAATATTATGATAGAAACAATTAAGTGTAATTTTAAAACAAAAATATAGTATATCGTCGTGATTCACGCACGTGCAGCGTAATACCTGTCATAGGTTAAAATTAGTCCAAACAATGAAGAGAAGGGAAAGATTGATCAACTAAAAATATTTATAAACGCGGTAGACTTCATTGTAATAACTTTTATATTAGGTATTATAATGAATGTGTAAAAATGATAATCGACCATAATTTTACAGAAGTTACAAAATGAAATTTTTAAAAAATTACGATGGATCGTCATATTCAACCGGGCACATCATACTACCAAACATAGCTTTAAAATTGGTCCAGCAATGAAGAGAGAAAAGACAGCTGGGGTGGTGACAGGTGGCAGTTGAGTCATCAAATGAATGAATTAGAGCCAAGAAATGTAGTGGCTAAAGATACTGTCAAAAATAAATGTAGTGGCTAAGAATAATGAATGATGATGTGAGAAAGAGAAAGGGGACCCACCAAAATGAACAAAGGGCCAAAAAGTGATTCTGACTTTGATTAGATTCGCTTTTCACGCTACTTTCAATGTATTTCAATGAGGTGATAAGCTTTGAATAAATGTCCTTCATAATTTCATTTCCACTATGAAAATTAAAAGAGTAAGTATTTTTAATAAAAAAATACTTTTTTTCAAAAAATTAAAGACTTTAATTTTTAATGTAGTAAATATATAAATTTTCATAAAATCTTATTACTTTGAACGCTTAAAAAGTGTCTCTCCCCAAAATATTCGTTAACATTTCTCAAATTAAAATAAATCTTTATTACTCCCTCTCTTCAATTCTATTTATAAATGATATTGAAGAAAACGTTAATGTATTTGATTTAATTTTTTAAGGGTTATGCTAATCAGTTTTCGGGACACTGATCAAAAAGTTAAATATAGTAATATTTATATTAAATGTTTAAACAATGATCTAAAATAGTAATATTTCCATTTAAAGTTATGTTATCAATGCATTAAATACTTACTCTTTTGTCATAAAATTTTATCTTTTGGTTTTTTTAACCAATGCCCTCGGCAGTCGCCCCGAGAGCACTGGTTAGCATTACCCATTTTTTAATTAAATAAATCAATATTTGTTAATTTAAATTTCTCAAATAAATAGAACTAGATGGAGTATTCAATATCTAAGACACATAAATATTTTTGGTTTCACTAAATGTTGATCAATATTTCTTTAAAAAATATATATCCATTTGATAAGGAGTTATAACCCAAAGATGTATGTTCAACTATTGTTATTGATGTGAGAATTTCTTCTCGAATAATTGTAAATACATATGTAAATGTTCTTTAAGTCTTTAGATATATCATGAACTTAGTCAATCCTCAAAATTCAACTCGTCTCAACTTTTGATTATAAAAAAAACGCAATTTTGATTTCACTCGGTAAGTTCAAATTTGAATTCACATGTGTTTAGTTAATTTTTGACATGTTGATCGCTCTTGAGGAAAATTTATTTATATTTTATATTCATACAACCCACATTTATATAAATGTAGTTAAGCATAAATTGCTATACTTTCCCTAAAAAAAAAAAATTGTTATACTTTTTATCCTTGTCGTGAGCTTGACTTAAGTTGGTAGGGACATTGCATATTATATGCGGGCGGTCAAAATTTGAATCTTAAATATCTCACTTAGTCATTCTAAAAGGCAAATGTATTACCACCGGGCTACTTGGTAAAACAAATTAAAAAAATAAACTACTATACTTTAAAAATTGCTATACTTCATTTTTATACTTTTGCCAATTTGGATAATTCACCCGTAATAAGAGTTAGACAGACGAGGAACTAAAGAAGAAGTTAGTTTGTGGGTATCAATTACATATTTTCTCATTTGATTAATTTTGATTGCTTGATGGGTAAATTACCCCAATTCTTCTAAGGTAGTACTCTAGGCCTCCCCTTGCTTTCAATTCACTAGCTAAAATTAATTTTTCAAAATTTATTAATTTAATAACTTTTGTTACCACAAAATCAAACGCAATACAAATATTTTGCCTTCTCTTTTATCATGTATACTTTTGGAGATAGAAAACTCTGATTTGAAATAATGTTATATTTTTTTATACCTAATGTAGTCCATATAGCACGTTTTGAGGTTTCATTTGTAATGTTGAGAGTGACATTAAATAAAATATTGCGACGATATATTTACAAAGGGAATGTATACCTCATCTTATAATTCACTTCTACAGAGTTTAGTTAGACTCAACTCAAATTTTAATATGATATCAGAATCTATCCAAAATCTGTTTCGTTAATTGTAACAGTCTTTCGTACAAATGCTCACATATCTTACTTCTCTTTATCACATAAAACAGAATCTCATGTGTGTTTGCCAAGGATTGGTGTGCCATTACCTGAGATACAACTATTACTAGTAGTAGATGAAGAAGGTGAAATGCAACCATTTGAACCTATGGACACATTTCCATTTCCACCACCACACAAAGGTGTTCCATTCCTGTTTGATCCAGGAACAAATTGCAAGCCAATGTTTGGTGTGAAAATGTTTGTAACCGCAACCATCGGCGCGTGACACCACTGCATTGCAGTAGGATCAATGCCATAAGGGTTACACATCTGCATTGATGATTGAACCATAGAAGTAACATTGTTCCATCTTTGATTCAGTGGAATTATCCATGAAGATGCAGGGTAGCTCTGCATAGGTTTTGGCCTATTCTGTTCGGATTCGAATAACTCGTTTCCTCGAGTATGACCGTTTGTCACAGAAGATACACATAACGATGATTCTTCCTCTCCATTTTCTCTACAATTGTTACCACTTGCATCAACATTTCTCCTATTGTTCATAAGATTAAGCATTGAACCTTTGGATTCATCGAGAGAGGCATTTTCCCGACCAAATTTAAGGACAATACCGTTATCATTTGAACACCTAAAAACCGCGCCAGATTCAAGATTTGAGACCTGTTGGTACTTAGAAGAGTCATTGGTATCTAAACTGGCGGTCGGAATTCCATCAGACGCTACAATCATGTGGCGATATTGAGAAGCTATGTGTTTGTTCTTCCGTCTCCCTGCTCCGACAGCAACGTTTCTCATTGTTCCACCGTTGGTCCAATATCTGTGACAACTCCGACAGAAATGTCGAGGTTGATTGACATTGTAGTTATTGAAATAACAAAATTTTGTGTCGAAACTTTTGCATCTTGGACATTGAACAATCTTGTCTGGTTTCTTTAGGACTTTGTCTTGATCTGTGCTGCTTGTCTCCATATTATCTTCCACAATGCTTTTGTTAACTTTTGATTCATTTTCTTCATTAGAAGAATTCTTTGATTTCTCAATGTTTTGAGTATGAGGCATATCATTTCCTTTATGCTTTGAGTTACTGCAAGAAATCTGTAAAATAAAAACTATAATCAGTGACAAGTCATGAAGAACAAAGTTTGGTACTAAATTTGAGAATAAGCAAGAAACAAAATCAAGGAACATAATCAATTAAACATCATTTATATTCATTTTTCACATTAAAAACTATAGAATTCAACGTGGTACATATCATGAGAGCTTTCATTTCGTATGTTTAGATTGACATAATCATGTGTCGCTGTAATTTAGAAAAATCTACTCTTTCGAGTTTCAACAAAACATGTCACTGTGATTTTGTCAATCTCACTACGGGTAATTCCGTAAACCAGGAGGGCTGTCTCTTATGTTACTAAAACTAACCTGCAACAATTTCAGTTTATTTCACATTCATTCAAACAATCATGTCATCTTTATGAAAAACAAATCTATTTGTAATTGATCAAGCAATGAACTTTCTTAAGATTTGGTTAATAATACTCCAACCAAAATTAAACGAATTTAATGTTAAATTTCTTTCAAAAGTACAACTCAATTTCACAAAAAAAATAAATATAAGTATCATAAAAAATGTAACAGATCCAATTTTCTTGTAAAATATCAACTACTTGCACAAGATAGCTTAACAAAACCTTAGACTCAATTTCTTAAATTCACCTATATATGTATGTATTGACATAAACATAAATTTACAAAAAAAAAAAAAAAATTATTAGAATTCTTACAATTAAGACAAGCCATTGTTTACATGAATCAGATCCATATTCTTGATTTTTTTTTTTGATGAATATGTTAAACAAGAAAATCATATAGATCAAATACTCTTAAAATTTTAAATGTTTAAAGATTGGAAAACATTATAGCTATCCAATACAACAAAAAAAAAAAACTTAAATTTTTTCAAATAAAAAACAACATAAAAATGGTTATTGGGTATGATATAGTATGATAAAATGAGTATTTACCATGGTTGTAGAATTGGCCTGAATCTGAGAAGAACTCATCACCGGAATCTTCTTACCAAAGAGCATGAAACTAGAATCTTTAACAAACATGTCACCTTCACCATTCATTTTTGTGATATTATTGTTATTGTTGAAATCTATGATGTTTAAGAAGCTTCAACACACGTAGATATAGATAGAAATAGAAGAAAGAAATAATGAATGAGATATAGAAAGAGAAAAAGTGTTTGGTAAAAAAAGTGAAAAGCTTTTAATTTGACAGAACTTTTCAAAGGGAAAAAGTTTGCTTTAAAACAACCCTACAAAGACTTTTCAAAATTAAAAGTCACCCTGCAAAAAGTACAAAAGAACATGAGCCACATCATTAGATAGACAAAGTACTACCATCCTTTTATGCTTTTTTTTTTCTCTTTGTTCTTTTTTCATTTCTTTTTCTTTTTACACTTTTACTTTAAAATATTTTTATAGAAATGGGATATGACCTTTTTGGTTAACAGAGGCAAAGGAAAAAAAAAAATACAACTATGTTAAAACTTTTGGGAAAATAGTTTTAGGTCAGTTGTTTTTGCTAAAAAAACACATTTGGTAAAAGACATCAACTAATTTTTATGAAGGTATTTTTTAGCAAAGTTATAACTAAAAAGTGAAAATTACACTTTAAGATGTAGATTGCTAAAAAACAATTTCATGGGTGACTTCTAACAAAACTCATATTTAATTTAGTCTCTTTAAAATGTAGGATTGTATCAACATAGTTTTTCTTTATATTTTCATATTCTAAAAAAATTATAATGGTAAAATCTTGATTTTTTTTACATTAATTATAATGCTCTTAAGTTAGGAATGCTAACAATGAATTTAAAATTAAGTGAATAATATCAAAAATACTTTTGATGATGGATTAATAGAAGGAGACAAATTTGATTAGCATTTTTCTTGTTTTATAAAATTTTAAATATTTTACCACTCTTTTGACAAATATTAATAAAATATATGCTAAGCTAATACAGTCTTATAATATTCATGTTAAATGGGTATTTACTTAAAATTTTGTATATGTTCTATCACTTTAAAGAAGTGTGATATATGATTTATGCTAAAAAGTCACGGCTAACAATTTATAAAGAGTTCCTTTGGAAAAAAAATGATAAAGAGTTTTTTTTTCCTTAAAAAAAACAATTTATAAACAGGAAATTTATCTTAAAAATATAAGTTTAATATTTATTTGAGTAATAAATATAACATTTTCTCCTCTCAAGAAAAGTATAACATTTTCTATACAAAAATTACATTTTTTTTATTCTTTAAACAATGTCTTCATAGCATTTTAGCATTTTTCTAAGAAAAGAATATTTCTTACCTTTTCAATTTATCAAAGAAAAAGGTTCTCTTTAACCACCTCTTAAAAAAAAGTTTCCTTCAACCAAAGAAAAGAAAAGTGTTTTCTTTTTCTTTTTATATAATCTTTTTCATGAAAGTGTCACGCGGATGAAATTAAAACATTGGACCGTGCACAATTGAATAAAACGCCTTCACTTATTGTACCAAAAAAAAAAAAAAAACGCCTTCACTTATCACCTTACTCTTTTTAATTGCCTTTTTTTTAATAAAGGATCTTTTTAATATGCTTTTGAATATGATTGATTATGAGCACAAACTAAATATTTATTATACTATGTCTCTATTCTTGGTTTATTTGCCCTAGTTCAAGTTCAAGTGACACTAACGTGGGAAGTGAAATCTATTTATCATTTGTTAATTTTGTTTATGATATATCATTTGGAACTTCAATTTCAAAACATTGACATCTTAAAGGAAGGATTTCACCCATCATATGAATTTAGGTTATCACAATCGATTAATTCAAATGATAAAAAAAATAAGCTCTTTAAACATGTGGTTATATATACGATTTTCGATTCATGTGATTAAGTGAGACAACCAATTTTATGTATTCTATAAATCTTTAACGAAAGTTAATCATTGCTAAACGATAGTAAAAACGACGAACATATCAATATCAATATCATGATCATAAAAAAATTACAATTTACTAAAGTTTTACGGGTGAAGGAGTATGTGTGGTGTTCAAATTAACAAATTGAGGCTTGAAAAGAAGAGAGTTGGGGTGGTGACAGGTGGCAGATGAGTCATCCAATGGGTGAATGAGAACCAAGAGATGTAGTGGCTAAGAATGGTTATGATGACATGAGAAAGAGAAAATGGACCCACCAAAATGAAAAAAGGGCCAAAAAGTGATACCGACTAATACTACAAACAACTTCAATTAGATTCGCTTTTTATGCCGCTTTCAATGTCTTTTGACAGATTGCAGCTCAATACGGAGCACATTGGGTTATTTTAAAAACATTTTTTCTTTTAAATTTTGTTGTAATTTTTTTTGGTTAAATAAGTTTTTTTTTTTATGTAAATCATACCTTCTGCGCATAACTGTCGAGACTAATCCCTTAAATATGGTAGAACTTAAATAAACGGTAAACTCTTTTTAAGAATTTTAACAATACTGCATGATCAGACTGTATTTGAACCCAGAACGTTAGTTTAAATAGGTTTTGATAAAACTCTTGAAAAAAATAGTTTTTATAAATTAAAAAAATTTCACCAAAATAATAGATTTCTAAAAAATTCTCGTCTTTTTTGTTGAAAATTTACGAGAAAGATACAAGTGGTTAATTTAAATGATGTTATAGATACATAATGATAAATTATGTATCTATAACGTCATCTTCTGTTAACGAAGACATACAATATGTTAGAGATAAAATTTTAAACTAATTTTTTTTATTCACTTTAGAGGGATGAAATTGTGAACCACTAGACTATACAACAAAAAAACAATTAATTGAACATATATAGTATAAACACTTTAATTCTATTAAAAACAAAATAGCGTGTTCATAAATTATATCTCAACCGATAAAAATATCAAAATTGTTTTTTTTTGTTCATTCTGTTGCTGCCAAAGTTTCATATTCCGACTCTTCCAAAGACTCCACATAATCGTGGCCATAAGCTCGCACTGCCCTAATGAAAGTTGCTGCAAAAGAGTGAAAATTAAAGCATGTATATTTTAATCTTGACGAAGCACCATGTCTATTTTATCCCATAAATTCTCATCACGCCACATTTGGACAGCTTCAGGACACTCAACGAGAATATGTATACTATCTTCATAATTGTTGTTACATTGAACACAATCAAGCGGGCAAGAAACTCCTCTGCTACTTAGACGAGCGCGTGTTGGAAAACAACCACGACACACATGCCAAAGAAAACTTTTAATTTTAGGAGGCACTTTCAATTTCCAAATGAGGTTCCACCGGCCAAGAACATGCATATTAGAATTATCTGCAATTTCAGACACACATATTCTACATGTCCTTCTAACAAAATACTTACCACTCTTCTCCCCTTTCCAAATCATTTTGTCTTCCGTAACTAGAGGCTGCAACGGTGTAGTAAGGATTAAAAGAGCAGTGGGCGCATCAAATAAGTTATAAATTAGAGGAGCTTTCCAGATTTTTAAGTCTTGATCAATAAAGTCACATAATTTCACCTGCATCAAAGGCTAAAATATTGGGTTAGTCGTAGACAAAGACAAGTCATCTTTTAACCAAGGGGCGCCTTAAATAAACGACAAACAAGACTATTAGAATCAGTTTGGAACCTCCATCCCTGTTTTCCTAACATAGCCACATTAAAAGAGGTCAAATCCTTAAACCCCATACCTCTAAAATTCTTATGAACAGGCAATCTTTCCCAAGACATCCAATGTAACCCACGTCGCATATTACCACCATGACCCCACCAAAAAGCATTAATCATTTTCTCAATTGCATCAACTATCTTATTTGGAAGTAAAAAGACACCCATAATATAAGATGGGATAAATTGTAGTACCGACTTAATCATTACCTCTCTGTCAGCTTTGGATAAACACATGCTGCTCCAACTATTGATTTTGTGCCAAATACGGTCCTTGATGAATCCAAATGTTGCCTCTTTACTTCTACCCACCATAGACGGAAGACCAAGATATTTACCTGTTCCCATCACTACTCTGACACCTAATATATTTGTGATAACTTCCTTCAACGGAGATGGGACAACACTGCTAAAGAAAACTTCAGATTTTGGTTGACTAATGGCCTGCCCCGAGGCTAACTCATAAGTATGAAGAATATTCTTTATTACCTGTGCTTCCTTCTCATCTGCCCTGAAAAATAAAAAACAGTCATCTGCAAACAAGAGGTGAGAAATAGTAGGTGCATGACTACAAACAGAAATGCCATGGAGATATCCACGTCGCTCAGCTTTTCGGATAAGAGCGGATAAACCTTTTGCACACAAAATAAATAAATAAATAGGGCGACAACGGGTCACCTTGTCTCAAACCCATGCCTGGTATAATCGGGCCCACCATCTCATTGTTAACAATGATAGAATAATCGACAGTTTCAACACACATCCTAATCCATCAAATCCATTGTGTAGCAAACCCCATTTGTAGCATCACTTCCTTAAGGTAGAGCCAATCAATTCTATCATAAGCCTTACTGATGTCTAACATAAGTGCCACATTTTTATCTCTTACTCTCTTACTGACTTTCATATGATGAACCACTTCAATAGCAATCATGGCATTGTCAACAATAGAATGCTCTGGAACAAAAGCTGACTGATTTTCAGAAATACATTTGTGCATAATTTTTTTAAAAAGGTTAGCAAGTACCTTTGCCACTAATTTATACAACACATTGCACAAGGCAATCGGTCTCCAATCCTTCATGGACTTCTGCTCATTACCTTTTGGGATTAGTGCAATATTTGTAGAATTCAGCAACGACGGAAATTGATTATTATTAAGCCATGCGCAACATTCCTGAAAAATATCAGAATTACACACAGACCAAAATTGCTGGAAAAAACTCGGATTAAAGCCATCCAGACCAGGACACTTATCTAGATGCATGGAAAACATAGCGTCCTTGAACTCATAAGCCTGAAAAGGTGCGGTTAGTAAAGCATTATCATCATCAAAAACAATTTTTTCTATAATATTAACAACCGGTGCGTGGGTACTGTTACTCTCCATAAATAATGTCTCAAAGTAACTTTTTGCAACCTGGCGCATACCTTGTTCATTTGAAATTCGGACCCCCACATCATTTTCCAGAAAAGTGATATGATTTACCTTTTTTTTTAGACTTGGCTGAAGCATGGAAAAACTTGTTATTCAAGTCACCATCACGGTACCAATGAGTCTTGGCTCGCTGCCGCCAATATTTGTCCTCTTTAACCATCAACTGTGTAATGCGTTTCCTCAAATTCGCAGGTGCTTCAACGCGCAACTCATCTACTAGAAGAGTGGAGAGCAGCCCAAGCTATCAGGTCTTGCAGCAACGCTCAACCCACCATATCTCAGGCGCGGCCTATAAGGCCAGAAGAGGAAAATTGAAAGAAACCGACATCTGACAGGTTTAAATGCAACATTGATGCATCTTTTTCCACTTCTCTTAACATGGTTGGTTTGGGTATGTGTCTTCGAGATGATGCTGGTGTCTTTGTTCTTGCAAAAACAGAATGGTTCGCCCCTCTTTGTGACACAGACGTAGGGGAGGCTGTTGGGTTGCACATAGCTTTGGATTGGATCTCTAACCAACAATTTGATAATGTCGACTTCACACTTGATTGTAAAAGAGTTGTTGATTGTGTCAACTCTAGTATAGATGATAGTAGCAAATTTGGATGTATCATTTCTACTTGTAAACAGTTGTTAGAGGATAGATTTCAGAACTCTCATTTCGAGTTCAACAGGAGGCAAGCAAATATGGTAGCTCATGAGTTAGCTCAGGCAGCCCTATCTAATCCTAGCCTCCATACTATTGATGATGTACCAACATGTATTTGGCACATTTTAACTAATGAAATGAAATGAATTTCTTCCTTAAAAAAAAATATCAAAATTGTTAAATCAGACATCGTGATCGATATTCGAAATTTTACATTCTTTACTTATGTGTATAAATGACAATTTTGTCGATAAAACAAGAGTACATCATCAAATTAGACTTTATCTTTGTAACCACTCTCAACTTAATTCCCGACTCTATTGATATTCAACTAGTCATTATTTTTGTCAAAAGTTTCTCAATTAGGTCCCTCGTCATGTGACAAAAACATAAAGACGATAGCTTAATTGAATTTTTTTTACAAAGATAAGGACTAATTTAAAATATTAATAAATTTAGAGATTAAGTTGAAAATGACTTAGAAAGACAGAATCTAATTCAACAGTCCTAAAAAAAACAATAGTGTTTGCATTGAATATGTCAAACTAAGAATGGCCACGTGTTTCTCCATCCAAAACTTGCCAAACAATCACGTCATTTGAACCGCAAAGAGATTCTAAATTAGTCATTGTTATGAACTTTTTGAGAATAATTCCTTTTACACGCAATTTGTTTGTGTTCGGTTGTTCGGCAAGTGGTGTTGTTACTGTCATTGATGTTTCTGGTTAGTGTTTCTTCATGAAGTTTCATTCTTACTTGCTAACTGGTATTTGACTTTTTGTACTGATGTACATATACCATTAAGTTCCCAATTTGCATCGCAACTTGCAATTTAAAATATTACGATTACATTTCTTTTTTTTACAATGATATAGGTACGAAAATTTTACTTGGTAGTAATTAATCTTGGGATAATGGTTATTTTAATTTCTGAATAGTAAGAAGTAGTCATAATATTCCATCAATGTACTAAGTTACACAATAGTTTTTGATTGTGCATTTCGTAAGTTAAAATAGTCCATGCCGTTGAAATAATCTTTCAATGCTGACATTAACCCTTTTTATATCAGGACTGATGTGTCACTAAGAAAATACTTACAAGAATTGATATGATAATAAATAAATATATTGAGGAAATAGTATGACAATATTAACGAAGCCTTTTAACGTAAAAGACTATTTTGAATAACATAGTGCACAATCAAGAACTATTTCAAAATTTTGATACATTGAGGAACTATTGTGACTACTCCTTATCCATTCAAGGACTAAAAAGACTATTATCCCAATTAATCTAGTTGGAGAATATGTGCATGGAACACACGAGATAATTTTCTTCTTATAATCAAATTTTCTCATTCCACAAAAATTTCAACAACATAATTCAATAACGTAAAACAACATATTAAAAGACGCACAACATCATGAATCAACCAAACTCAAATCTTTATTTAGGGTATCCTTGCAAGCCCTAATTTCTTCGTAGGTCTTGGGCTAAATCAAACTTTCATGAATATGTCGAAAAGATTTGACCAAGAAAGCGTCTAACTTGATCGATCATTTTGTTCAATGTTGACCAAATATAGAGAAGATAGTTCTTACATCATTGTCATTCCAGTGTTTCATTTGGGTGAAACGAACACGTCCATTTGAGTAGAACGATGAACAACGATACTCAACACTATCCATCCCTCTTGTGTTTCTTTAATTGACACGACCGTTAATTTGGTTCAGCTGATCCTTCAAGCCAAAAAGTGTGACATAAATATGGACCCTAAAACTAGATTTTTCCGTGTTGTAGTAAACTAAAACTAGATTGGTGTTTACATCTACTGGATAAGTGTTCATCGTTTTGTGCTGTGATTTTCAAATGAATCAAACAAGCCAATTTATACAAGTTTATGTGTGTCGTGGACCACAGAAAAATCTTGTACTCGACTCGTTCATATTATATAATTCAAAGCGTTCCAAACTCTACAAAGCACATGTTCTTAACATAGTCTGAAAACATTTAGAATTATATAAGCTGAAAAAATCCAAGAACGGTTTCAATATATATAATCTGAATCATTCCAGAAACTGGACAGTTGTTTGTTCAACAAGTTTGCCTGGTCTCATGCATGTTCCATATGTTTTGATTGACCAACAATGGACTTCCCTTGACTGTCATTACAATCTATGTTTACATTTTTCCAATAAACACCCACTAATTCTTCACAAATTTTAATTCTAGATCACACTATATCATTTTATTTCTCACTTTTCTTTTGAGTCGTTTATGATGTCAATGTTTCATTGTCGGTCTTTCATACAAAGGTATGAGTTATCTTGTAGGGATTATATGAATGGTCGAAAGGTGGAGGTCCACTCCTCAAATTTGCAACACAGATCCATCTGGATCTGCAACCCGTCTGGATTTGTGATTGCTAATCACATTCACCTTCTTCCACTTTTCCTTCTTTTCCCTCCATCTTCGTGCGCCACAAATTTAGCGTTAGACCTCTAATTTTTTATGCTTTAATAAGCATTATTTTAATGTAAATATATTATGAATTTTTTATCAAATAATAAAACATGTTATATTATGTCTCTTTAAATTTTGTCATTTTTATCTATGTCATTGTAATGGAAAAAACTGATTAAACACAGTTCTGATTGTATAATTTAAAAACCATCTAATACATTTTTGATTATAAAATCCAAACGATGTAAAATGATCAATTTGAAGAGTGTGCGAGAAGTGAGTATGGTGGGAAAAAAAATTCACATTGATTCCACATATTAATTATGGGCTTTTAAGACCCATTTACCAGACAATGAAGCCCAATACTAGATTATTTAGAACATTTCTTTTTAGGCCCCCCTACTACATATGAAGTGGTAATCTATCTGGTGTATTTTTTATTTTTGGGAGTTATCTCCTGAGACGTATGTTTGACAAGTAAAAACGTACATCCAATAGATAACTACCATATATGTATTTACGTGACTTTAAAGATATAAGGGAGGCTTAAAGAGAAGCGTTCGATTATTTGCATGTTTGTTTCAATGTTTGAGGGAGGTGAACGCTCAAAGGAATTGATTATTTGCATCTTGCCGATTCTTTGATATTGGGTGACTTGTTTAATACCTTGATGAAGAACTTTATGATACGCTTGTTGATGAGCTTTTGGATTCCTTTTTGAAATCACTTCTTGAACCAAATCTTGGTGCTGTCTTGCAAAACAGGAACTTGCACCAATGTGTTAGTTATCTAAAGTTCAAAAGCAAATATAAAATAAAATGTTTTCAGACAGATCAAATATAATCTACTAGGAAAGGATAAGAAACAAATTAAATCATAATCCAACAAAAAGACAACAAGAGATTGGGTCTAGAATAAAGAGTTAAACTTCCATAACATGTCAAATCAAGGTTTTAATAGCAACTGCGAGAGGTATTCATATTTGATGCCGATATGCCTCAAATAATATATGGAGATAACCAATTGAAAGAGAAATAACAATAATAATAATCCAACACAACATGACATAATGGAATCCCGACATTGCAATAAATAAATGATAATTTATTTATAAAATATAATTTACTACTCTGCATTTAGCAAACGAGCTAGATTTTCACTACCTTCACCCAACATCTTTATCTTCATCTCAATTATATTTTTCTTCAATTCTTTTGCAACTTTTTCAGCTGAGGTGACCATTTTTATGTATTCATAAAGCAACGACCCATCTTTTTTATTAGTGATATTGCGATTACGCTTCATCAACATCTTGATGATTTGGCGTTGTTTGGTGGAGTTCCAATGAAATTTTATCAGTATCATATCTTCTTCAAGGGTCCATGAACCCTTCTACATCAATAGGAAACAAGAAAGAGAAAAAAGTGAGTACAAATTTTAATTAGAGTATATTTGAATTGAGATTGCACTTTCATGCTTACTTTGTTCTAGCACTAAATAATTAGTATGCTCCAGTTTAAAAAGATAAGTAACAAAAGTGAACGAAATATCATATTATATTGCTTATAAACACATACAAATCAATTATATCAATTTAGAGTATTTTCAGAAGAAATAATGATTGTAAGTTAACAACACAAAAATTTTAAATGCATTCCACGTTTAGATAACGTTGTCTAAAAATATAATGATTTCATGTATATTTTTTTTTTATTAATAGTATTTTAAAGTTTATGTAAAATTTCATTATAGAAAAAAAAAATCCAATGTAGTTTTAAATATTAAGCTTGCTATAGTAACTTCATAAACTATTATAATCAACTAAATAGCTAAACTAAAAAAAATATTTGGTCAACTAACATAGTGGATAGAGTTTACACATTTGAAATGTGTAGAAGTAGAGTTTGAGTTTTGAACTCCAACCCCCGTGTAATATTGTCATTGCAACTACCAACTAAGTTGTGTTTAAGAAACAACCTAAAAAAATATTTACTCATAAAAACATTGCCTGAGAAAATTAATATATATATATACACACACACTTATTTTGAAAATTTAATGTATTATAGAAATAATGTAATATTCCCTCAAAAAAAATAAAATAATGAAATATGAATAAAAAGGGAAATCTGTGAAAAAAGAAAATGAATACAAATGGAAATGAATGTCCATAGTAGTCTTTTATATGAATTAGTAAGGGATGAAATCCATAACATAATAATTAACGGACTAAAGTATTTAACACTTATGTCACACTTACAGGTAGATTTGTATTTCTCAAAATCAGAGATATCATGTTTATGGACTCAATTACAAACTAACCGATAATAGTTACACCTTTTGTTATAGTAAATTGATTCAAATGTTTGTACATACATTGTTCACAAATATAATTAAAGATATGTTTGATCATGCAAATGGTGTTCGTAAATAGGGTCACTTGAATTTCACCCTGTAAATCCAAATCATTTAAATTTGAATTTGCAATTTCAAATCATTTTAAATTTGGTCCTTCAGTTGATTATTTTACTAAAATGACACATTTGCGACGACATGTCACTACTGACTAGTAGATTAAGACATATTGATTCATCTAATATACTATAGTAATTAAACAATTACCATTATTCTTAGTTTTTTTGATTTAATAAAAATGTAAAACAATTTATGACAAAGAAATAAATAAAATGAATTAGGAATCAGGTTTTGAAGGAAGCATCCATTTTCTATTTATTGTGTCATTAAGTTCCCGATTCATTTTGTGTTCTTATCATACAATTAAAAATGAAGAACGAGGGTAATTGTGTCATTGTCGTAGTATACTTGATGAGTTACCATGTCAAAACTCTAGTCAACCATACGTCATAACAAATGTGCCACTTTAGCAAAACAAACGGTTATGGGAACAGATTAAAAATGATTTGAAATTCAAGCAACCCTTATTGATAGGAACCATTTTCATAATTAATCCATCAAAATAATATAACTAAAGATTTTAAAATTGTTTCCCATCCTTTCAAAATAAATAAATTTTAGAGAAAAATTGAGGTTCTTTTCTTGAAGAGTGTCATGAACTCTCTTAAGACCTTGGTGGTTTTTAAATTTTATTTTATCAATTAATTAACCTATATACGAATTTGTAATTACAAGTACTTAATATTCCTTTATTTTAATGGTCATATATATATATATATATATATATATATATATAT
>Ga0315914_1001767_pt1 | contig 32911 bp, 23 predicted proteins | sample MpolenodulesMG_FD_203920 | JGI IMG/M metagenome (GOLD analysis project Ga0315914, IMG submission 203920) | Medicago polymorpha root nodule microbial communities from Los Angeles, California, United States - elongated nodules | ecosystem: Host-associated > Plants > Roots > Nodule | place: USA...
GTTGACGAGAATTTACGGCGTAAGGTTGGTATAATATTATTTTTTGACAAATATGTTATGTGATAGGTTCCTTATACCGTTTGATTTGGCTGCAAGTTAGGGAACGACAATTAAAGATATGTTTGATTTAGGTTAGGGTGAAGAAGGTGAGGCTTAGAAGTGACGACGAAGCCTGTTGGCGTGTGAGGATGAGTTAGTAGGGGAGTGTATGACTTTACCTCTCACAGTGACTTTGCATGTTGATATTTAGGATCATTGTCTTTGGATTTCGAAACCAGACGATGGTTATATTGTGCACGACGCTTATCGTTTGCTTACTACTGCGGTTCCTCATCATTTTGCTCACGTGTTCCATCTTATATGGCATAAAGATGTTCTTTTGAAGGTGTCTTTGTTCGCTAATTTGTCTTTTGCATAATTTTTTTTCTTCTTAAGATTGTCTTTTTGCATAAAATTGCTCTGAGACTAAAATTTGCTAGGGGGTCAAATTTAAGTTTTTTTTATAGTGACAACCACTTTGATCATTGACAATTTTTGTAGAACCATACCTAAAAAAAAAATTGTAGGACTGGTTTAGTCATTAACAAAAACAAAATCTAAATTGACCTCCAAAAATAAAATAAAATCTAAATTAGTCTAACATTAACCTTACTAATGTGTTTTATTTGTTTGTGAGCAACTAATTGTTAAGACTTGTATCAGCCTGAACGAAACAGCCACCGAGAGTAGTGTATCCGAAATGGCAGAGACAGATTCGTCGCCCTCTTCTATCGGAGAAGAATCATCCTCCTCGCCGGCACCGGCACTCGCATCGCCGGTGTCAATGGCAGAGATGTATTCGTTGCCCTCTATGAACGGAGAAGACACTTCATCCTCCCCTCCACCTCCCTCCGCATCACTGGCGTCGATGGCAGAGAATTTTCAGCGTTCCGCAATTGAATCTGCTCGTACTGTGCAACACAACTCTACCACCCATTTTCGTACCTTTCAGGTTTCCTTTCCTTTTCCTTTTCCCCGATTCTTCATATTCGTTTCGCCATAGATCATATCAGATAGCTTTATTTTTTCTATTTCATTGATTAATTTCATTTTAATTTAGTAAGAAATGTTAATGTTCATTCTCACTGGTTTCAATTGAAAGATGGTTGGGACATTGACATAGTTTAGAAGGATATCGTCACTGATCAATTGATCATCACTACTGTTACCATCTTTGCCACTCTCAATACTCAGCATTATGTTAGGGGACCCCGATTGCTAGTTAATTAGAGGCAGTTGGTAATATGGGGGGTTGGGTAGCTCAACTGGTTGGTAATAAGGGGTAAAAGTAGTTGAAGAGTTAAAGGTCCAGGTTCAAGTCTTGGCAAGGAGAAAATATACTAACATAACAGTTAACATATTAATATTTGCCGTTAAAAAAAAAAGCGGTTGTTGGTAAGAGACGGAGAGAGGGAAAAATAGGATATAAGTAATACGAGGAAAGATAGGGGTCAACTGGGTGTTTTGGGGCCTTTGGGTTGGGAGGTACAGATTCCTGAAGTTCTATAATATTCTGATCTTTGTAATTGGGGAGTTTATCTCCAATTCTTGGATCGATGTACTTTGCTTTTATCAACTGTTATTAAAGCTACAATATTGGCGCTGTGGGCATTGAATCTTGAAGATGATTCCAATGTTTGATGCTTTGATGGAGATGATGCTTATTGGACGGCTTACCAAACGTGGAGTAGTATCTTGTGTGGCCATTGGAATACTTGAGGAGGATAATATATCAAGTTCAATGGCGGTGAAGGCTTTAAGAAATGGTGCTATCAATTTGTGGTTATGCTAGTAATAGGGCAACCGAATGTGATGTTGTGTGGACTCTGGAAGCGATTCCTGTGTGAATACGACACACATCTACTGGTGCTTGTTTGGGACGAGGAAACAGAAAGTGAATTGGAATCAGAAGCATTGCATTTCAAGATGAGAATAAGGAATCAGAAGCCAAGAGCCCATAATCATCTATCAAAAAGGACGACGAGCCCTGCCCTGCGAGCTAGAAATCCTGGAACTGTAGAGGCAAAGACAACCCAGGTTTGGGGCAACAAAAGCAACAAATCCACAGTTTGGATCAAGGAGCAGAAAAGAAGAAGCAAATATGATGGTGTGAAGAGGGGAACCAAAAACCATAATGGTGGAGAAACACAAAAGAATGACTGAAAGGCTAATGCGGTTAGGATGGAAGTGGAAATCCAGTCCCTATACTGCAGAACGACCCTTGTTTTAGGGATGTTTGACTCCAAAAACCTATACACGATTGTTCTGCAGGCAAAATGACAAAAAATAGGGGGCGCAATCTAATGTGACCGAATATAACCTTGAGAAGGTTTGGGTATTGTCGGAACCGCTAGAGTAGCCTAGCCTGCCACCACTGCCAAAGCAATAAAATTAGAACTATATTTCTCGATGCTTTGTACATTTTTATACATAAATTTTACGAATTGAACTAATTATAATTGCGAGCAAGTTAGAATTGAAATGATAATTTTATGCACGACTTTCACTTTTGATGTCCAAACATATTTGACCAGATTCAATTCAGGAGCCTAAGGTATACTAGATCAAATTTGATCCAGAAATAATATGTCATATTGGTTTTCAGTTTCATTTTTTTTGAGATGCTGTCACCTGGTTCAGCCTGCTAAATCTGTCTATAGTTATGAAGCTTGATTAGTTTGCGATTGTTTCTCTTTTATATATCATAGAAGGCCAATGCTGACAGTTATAAGAAAATAGTAAACAAAGTCAAACCATCATAAAGATTGAAGCAAAGTTATTTTCATGATATCTTTGAATATTGTAAATAAATATAAGGTGCTATTTTGCATTTCCTTTTATTAACTGATTGGTGAGGTTCTTGCATTTACTTTCCTACTCGTTTGTAGAAAATCTCTGTTCTTCTAATGGCATAGCTTCTTTTCACACTCTCTTATTTTTATTCTTTCCATGTTCTGTTTTGTCTTGTTTAATATACTGGAAATTCCTGACCATGTGTAATCCCTTTTCTATCTCAATAAAATATGATTGGCTCCAAAGCTCATGTAGATTATGTCTGATTCTTTGCAGAACTTTTTACCAGGAGCAGTGTCACAATATAGAACTTATGAAGATGCTTTCTTCAACAAAGTTAAAGGTGATTAGAATTTACATAGTTTCAAACTTATGAGCTGTGGATTTGTTCTTCAACTTTGAAGCACCTTTTAATGGTTTGGCAAAAATTTCGTTGAACTTTTGTGGCCATGTATAATGTATGCATTTATTAAAATTTGGTTGGAGAAAATTGCTTTCATAGGGTTATATATATTTGTAGCCTCTATTTGGTGTTCAAACTATAGTTGTTTATTCAATGGTTTTTTGACACTGATACACGGAGAGATTGCATGGTTTTCACCCTACTTGTGAAGGACTCTAGCATTTGGAGGATATCTCTAATTTGTTTGCAATTGAAAAAGCAAAGTTTTTCCTGGGCTGTGCTGTGGGTGATCTTTTATGTATGTAGAAGCATGACCAATTTATGATCTTAATCCTTTTGCAGATGGAGTGATGGTAGCAAGGGAGAATCCGGCTATTGGTGTTGGTCTTGCTGTTTCTACTGCCCTTCTTGTTATGAGAGGTATTTTCCCATCTTTTGCACAGACAAGTAATGAGTTTTCCTACATTATACCACTTAAAAGTTTTTCTTCAACTGTTCAATTAACAACTTTTTCATCCTTAACTTTATATTGTCAGAAGGTATTACATTGTGGCCAAACTGGGTAAACTTATGCAGGATCAATGCTGATTTCTTTGTATTTGTGTATGCTTTCCTATTTATTTATTTATTTACTTTTTTTTTTTTGTGTTTGATGTAGTTTCTATTTTATCAAGGAGTTAGCATCTGTCCTTTAAAGGACTGGATAGCCAAGTTTGACTATATATATTTTGAGTTGGCCTCAGTTATATACAGTATTACAGATAACCTGGTATAATAGCCCCTGGAACTTGTATTAAGCTTTCATATGATATATACTCCCAGATTTTAACCACGAGTCTATTAAGAAGCTGCTGTTCCTGTGTTCCTTGCAGTAAGTGATATTAAAAGTTAAAATCATGGTGAGGCTTATTAGAGTCGAATTAGATTTGTTGTGACGTACTGTTATAGCAGAAGAGACGGGATAATTAGTTAGGGATCGTTGCAGCAATTAGCAAGTTAGTAGGGGGAACAAGTTCCACGATAAATAGTGAGATGCAAGGGTAGAGTAGAAGGATCATTGAGATTTGTTGACATCTCTGTAGCATGGGTACTTGTAAAACGGTGAAGCACTCATATTGGGCACGTACCAGGTACTGGTACGCGTACGGTACACCATTTTTTCTCGTTATTTTGTTTAGAGTGAAATTTGTGTTTTTCTCATATATTAATTCAATAATACAATATTACTTGTATATTTGAGTTTCTTTGTAACCAAACACAGTTTTTGACTTTTTTAACTTTTACAGTTTACTATGATGTTTTTGTTGTGAATTGAACAATTTAGCTCTTTCATGTTATATCATAACAAAACTAGTGTTTTTTATTGACGTACCCGTACTTTTATTTTTATTTTTTAAATAACCGTATTCTCGTACCTGTACCTATATCATACCTAGTGGTGAGTACCGTACCAGTACCTATGCAACATATGTTAACATTGAGCAAACAGTAAAGTCACCCTTTTCCTTTTTCTGTTTTCCACTGTGGGTTCCTAACACATGTTATTGAAGATTTGTCATGTTTAAACACGCTTTGATGTCCTTTCAGAAGGGGGGGAAAATGCTTTGAAGTGGCAAGCATTGTGTGGAGAGAGCCTGCCTAAAACATAAAAAGGCAACCTTGACCTTATAGGCAATTTGGAAAGTAGTCTTACGTAAGATAGCATTGTTGAAAGGACTTTTAAACTGATCTATGATATCCAGATGAATTATGGATCCTCAAAAGGAACCTGATTAATCACATCAATAGTTCAGCCAATAAATGCATTTTTCATTGATCCAATCAAGAAGACACTCTACAGGTGGAAGATAACATGCCATATCATTGGCTCCGGAAAATTGTTCATAATATAATCCTGCAAATTTAAGAGAAAATACAAATTTTTGGATCCATACCTTTTAAAATTTTCGGAGTTAGAAAATTTTAATTCTACTTTATTCAGTCAGATATGCTTCATTCGATACTTTCAACAACTGATTGATCAAGCTAGTATGGAAAGGATCTTGATTTCTCCAAATTCAGAGAAGTCAGGAAATAATTTTAAGATTTTTCAAATATTCATGTTCATGATTGAATATTTAACTTATCAAATTTTCATTAAATATTTAATTTTGGAGTGGAAGATTTCATGATTGAGCTGAAAACTCTAGGACAAGTTTCTTTTAAGGTGAAGAGGATGTGATTGCGAGACAATGGGGATCAATTAAAATAAACAGGGGAAGACCTATTAAAACTTTAGAATAGTCGAATTCTCCAGCTGGTAAACGTAAATTTCATTGTAAATCCTCGCTGAGGTTGGTGGTTCTCCATAATTTTTTTACATGGGTGCGTGCCTCCCCTAGTCTAAGTTTTCTCATTAATAAAAACTTTAGAATAAACCAATAAAAAAGACCTGCTCAAATTGGCCTTTGATAATGTCATTGATTGATACATGCAGCTGATCCCATTTGGTGAGGTATAACCTGATTGTTGCTGTTAATGCATATCTTGGGAAATGTGATTATTACGACTCTTGTACTATATAATATTGCATTATGATTCAAACCAGTCTTACCTAGTGTATGTGTGTGTTTTTCTGTCTCAAGTCAAATGAATTTGTAATTTTCTTGTATGTTATTTATTTTAAAGTACTTAATCAATCTTCTTGCAGGTCCGAGAAGATTTCTGTTCCGCCACACATTGGGTCGATTTCAAAGTGAGGAGGTATTATTCAGTTGAACAATCAAGATGAATCCCTAACCCACGTTCTTACATCTCCTCATCTGTGATATAAATCTTAATATGCTTTTTCATTATATTGTAGCTTAATATTTAGGACATTCTATCTTGAGATCTTAGACAGTTGTGTCTTAAAATTCTGTTGTTTGTTTCACCTTTTTGCATTAATACCTGTGTAGGCACGGTATGCAAGTGCAGAGAAGAATGTGAAGGACTTGAACCTTTCAGTAGATTTGCTGAAGAAGGAGAGCATAAAATTGCTTCAAAGGACAGCTCTTGCTGAGAAGGAAATGAAATATGGGCACAGCGAATTAATGTATGTATTATTATAAGTCAGTAAATGAAAGGACATATGAGTTACTTGATTATAGTTGACGTATGCCTGAATGTTTTACTCCAATGATTCGTAGGAACACTGGAGCCCAATTACAACGCCTGGCAAAATCATCATACAAGGCTGAAGCTCGAGCTACTGGTATACTATATAAAAACAAACTTAATTAATTTCATGTCTCCTTTTGTGTGCTCAGATGTTTTTTACTTATAAAAAGCAGGGGCTCCTTTTATGATTGTTTTTTCCCTTTCATATTGCTTTGGGGATGTGTCATGATATTTAATAATAAGTCCCGAGCTACTGCTGCTTTGAAATTTACACTCTATTATCATGCTGTAGATTTAATAGACAGGCTGCGGGATATACCTAGCCGTGAAGCCCTGACACTTCGAGCTGAGGCAAGTCTATGATTCTGTATTCTTTGTTTTCCAAACATGTTGTAACTTGAAATTACTTACTGTTTCTTGTCCACCACAAAACATAACTAGGTTGCGTCTTTGGCTTCAAGTTTGAAGCGGCAGAGATCTGTGCTGGACAAACGGATAATGAAGATCTCCGAGTTAGGGATTTCTGTGTGAATCAGTGGACAAGTTTTGGTCCTTCCCTTAATGCACACCCATGCCAATCATTGCATCTTATTTGGATAAATTCTCCCAAGAGTGGATAGCTTTACGTATGATGCAGACCCATCCATCGGGGCATCTATTTTTTGTTTGGTCAATTCAATGAATAGATAGATGGGGTCTTAATAAAAAGGTGTGACTGAAAAATTATCTTTAGATATTACAGCTTTAAAGCAGTTCAAATTGAAAGTGACCTTAGAGTCTATTTGTTCAAGGTTTAGGCTGCCACTATTGTGGAACATCATTATAGGTGGTCTAAGATAGATCACATTTTAATTTTGCAAGTCTATCAGATCTTATAATGCTGCATCTATGTAAAATTTCCCCTATTTTCTTTACCCTTTTCCTTCTCTTTCATTATCTCCACTTCAGATGCTATCAATGAAGTCGGTGAGGAGCGTATTTCTTCAATCTCTCCTCAGAATTGTTCTCCGTCATTTCCATGGTCATCACTGATGACGACGCAAAACTAACAGAATAATAAACTCAGGAATTTTCCAACTCAAAAACCGTACCCTTATTTTCTAAAAACCCAACTATTGTTACATGCCATGTATTCTCTGGCAATTTGAAGGTGCTTCTTGGATTGATATTGACTGAGACACCACCTTTGGTACTTCCTTTATCCCTTAGTTTTGAATTTCTTAGCTAGTTTTTGAACAGATGGCATTTTGATCTTTGTTTTTACAATCAAACTTTGAATTTTTTGGGGCTTGATATTGGATATTATATAATAATATTAGATAGAGCTCAAGGTATAGATGAATTTGAGGATTATCCGTTCATATAAAACTTTTGTTTGCGAGTTGGATTTTGGAGGGGAAGGGAAAGGAAGGGAAGGGTTATGGAGAGGTAAACCCTTGTTTGAGAGTTTTAAAAAAACAGGGAAAGGTTTTGGGGGTTTTAAAGGATTTCATTTGTCCAATTTTAAAGTTCCTCTAAATTGGAGAGTTTTGGAGGGTTAAACATACAAATTGACAATTTTGTCATCATAATAATTCAAAACTCCAATTATAATTTACAAGATAAATTACAAAGTATAACATAATGTATTATTTTAAGAGAAAAAAAAATTGTAAAATAGTAAAATTATCACATAAGCCCTCCATTTCATTCCTTTGTTGGGTTTCTTTAACTCCCAAACAAGGGAAATGTTTTCCATCCTTTCTCCCTTTCCTCCCTTCCCTTCCCCTCCTTAGTCTTTCCTTTCCTTCTCCTCAAAACTCACAAACAAAGTCTAAGAGTGAAATTTGGAGATGTAGGGACTCTTATTGAAAAATTGGAAATTATTAAGCGTCATTATCTATTCTTTCAAAGAAGCCACATTTTAGAGAGACTTGTGAGGAAGTTCATCTAACAAACAAATTCATCTCAAAATAGTGTAGGATCTCTTCTTGAAAAATTGAAAATTATTAAGATTATTAAGCGTCGTTAACTATTCTGTCCAAGGAGTCGCATTTTGTACCTATAAAGCGAGTTCTAGTGATATTCTTCAAGAGAGTTGTATATCATGAACCGTCTTTAAGAAGGTGGAGTTAAATGAAGTTCTTGTGTATCAACAGAAAATTACTTTGGAGGATCTTGAAGGGTTTAGGGTGAGACAAGAGGAGGACACTTGGTGGTGGAGGTTGGAAGACAATGGGATGTTCTCGGTGAAATCCATGTATTCAAAGTTGGAAGATTTGATGCTAGAAGAAGGTGTAATTACAAATGAGCAACGAAGGGTGTTTGTGCGTATTTAGAAGAGTTTGGCTCCTTCTAAGGTTGCGGAGTTGTCTTGGAAACTCCTCCATAACCGGATCCCAACAAAGGATAGTCTTGCCTTTAGACATGTCCTACCACCGGAATCCTCCTTAGGTTGTGTTATGTGTGAAGGGGAGCGGGAATCGGCCACTCACTTGTTCCTTCACTGTGAGGTGGCAATGAAGGTTTGGGACTCGGTGATGAGATGGCTTGGTATGAACTTTTTGACTCCACCTAATCTATTCCTACTATGGGAGAATTGGGATGGTGTTTCGGTTAACAAAAAGATTCGTAGTGGTTTTAGGTTGGTTTGGCATGCGGTGGTGTGGAGTATTTGGAGGGCTAAGAACGACAAAATTTTCAACAATAATACCGGAGAAGTGGATGATCTAGTGGAGGCCGTAAAGGTGTTGTCTTGGAGATGGTGGTTGAGTAGGTTGAATTCTCCGACATGTTTGTTTTATGAATGGCATTGGAACCCCAAGGAGTGTTTGTCGCGCTAGGGAGGCTGTGTCTGCAGATTTGAGAGGCTGAGGCTGTTGTATGCTTTGTCTGTGGGCGGGTTTGGCCGCTGTCAGTTTGTATATAGCAGCATCAGTTTTGGTGGTCTGCTGTAGGTGCTTCGGTTGAGGCATAGTTGTTAGGTTTTGCGTGATTTTTGGGGTCTGTAGTGGTTAAATGTTGGGGAGTTTTCCGGTATGTCGGAGACTTTTGTACTGTTTCTTGCCTTCGAGCAGCTGTGCGCCTTGCACTCTCTCGTTTTTAATAAACTTTGTTGATTCAAAAAAAAAACAGAAAATTACTGTAATCATACTTTCAATGCTGGTGAAATTGCTTTTGGGACTAGGTTTCATGATTCTTCATTTCAACATTTACACACAAGAAAACTTTTACTTATTTTCCAAGAAGTGGCATTAGAGCTCCATTGGATCGGTATCATCCAAAGTGGTTTAGGATGGAGGGCAGGGATAGATCAAAAAATTAACTTTCGATAACTATATGGGCAAATAAGAAGTCTTACTTCTATTTTGTCTCTTTAAAAATTAACAGTTTTTCTCATTCTAAAAAACAATTCTTAATTTTGTACCAATTCAGAAACTCCTTTCTGATTTTGTTCTTAATAAGAACATTTAATGGTATAATAAAATGTATATGCTAAAGAAATTCTAAATACAGAAAATAAATAAAATAAATGTATCATGATTTAAAAAATATATATTTAATTAGGTATTTAATTAAATATGCTCCCACTATTTTACTCAAAACAAATGACCTTCAACATTTGAAACGGAAAATCTCATTGGAAGATTTTCTAGTGGGTTGAAATCCATATTTCAATTCGTATCGAGTCAGTGAAGGCTGATCCCCCCAAAACTTAGCTATTTAGGTAGGAACTCTTTTCAATTGTATCTCATACAACTTTCAAATTATTTGGGTGAATAACTCCTTACTCTAATCTATCATATAGATGTTCTCAAACATTTGCTTCTAAATTTATTTTAATCATATTAAAATGATTTAGTTAAGTTGGACCCAAAGAATAACAGTCGGGTAAATGGAATTACCGCGCCGCAACTTACTAGTATAGAACATACGCTTCACGGAGGCAAAATCCACACATTCGCGACTAGTCTTGAAGGGTGTTATCCTTTAGAAAGCATATAACTTAATATTCTATTTGAAGGATTTTAATTAAGTTGATCTCATTAACATGTGTATCTTATACACACATCTAATATTATACATAGCGTTCATGTTGATAGATAGCAAATATATATAAAATATTTAAAATATATATGCACTAATCTACACACATTCCATGCATCACATACATAAAATAATAAACTAGGTAGTATGGTTCTGACATCCTAACACGTAAGAATTAAATAAACTACTTTATTACAATTCTTTGACCCACGAGCAAGCTTCAAAAATTTCTCCATCAAAGTCATCTTTTGGCGTTGTCTTCTCTTCAACTTGAGCATTTATATTATTTAATTCTTAAATAAAATATATAAAAGCAAACCACGACACGCATGTCGTATTTAAATAAAATAAATCACGACACGCAAGTCAGATTTAAATAAAATAAACTATGACACGCATATCATATTTAAATAAATGAACATACGCCAATATAAACTAAGGTCATAATCATATACCATAAATTAAATAATAATAACTATTTATTATTATTTTAAACAATTTTAGAATCAATCAAGATTTGGAAATAATATTTTGACCGCGATATATGTCATATAAAATTGATTCATATATATCCCTTTTGAAACTATTTCAAAGTCAATCAGGTCATAAGAAATAAAAATAAAATATGCAAATATTTGAACCAGATCCAAAAGATTTTTTAAATTAGAAACAAATTAGGATCGTTTATTACCCTTTCAAACTAATTTTGAAAGACAATCCAAAAGGTAGAATTTATTATTTACTTAATTATAGTAATATTGACACTCAATAATTATTATAATTAAATCTGCTTTATATGGGCGACCAATTTGTTTCCAAAACAAATTATTGTGCTAAAATTAAGCAAATATTTTATTACTAAATTCAAAAATCATATCTGATATTGAAACCCTTTCAAAATCATGATATTTTAAATTTACTACCTGTCTTCAATTGAATAAATAAATTAAACATAAATAATTCAAAAATTGCTTGTTTAACATGAACAACCGGATCTTTGATGCTTCACCAGATTCAGATATGGAAGCTCAATCTCACGAATTGTTTAAAGTCACAACAATCTTCTTGAAAACAATTGATCAACCATAATAATACAACTCTTGTATAGTTAGGTATCATAATACGACAATCAAACATCAATAGTTTTAACAATTGTTTGTTTGGTATGGACAACCGGATCTTTGATACTTCACCATCTCGCGAATTGTCTACAAATTCACAATCAATTTCCTAAAACCTACTGAACGAAAAACATCACCAATATATCACATATACTGATGTTGTATCAGAATCATATATCACATATATGATATTGATCAATCAAATTTTAATTAATTGTTATTTAAAATAATATAATAAAAATATTAACACTTAATATTATTATTATTACCGGATTTGCATATATACGATTCATAATTAAAATAGTAATATGAAAATTGACTACCAATATAGTCTAAACGATAGGAATTCATTGTTATCAAAACCTGCTGGATTTAGTTTAATTCAAAACTCATGTGATCAAATAGTGACTCACTATTGCTATTCCGATTTGAATTTAAAAGCAAATCAATACTCCACAAAATCAATATACGTACCATATTCTCAAAACAAAATTTGCATGTAACAGAAACGCAATTTCCTTGCATACAGGTGGATTGATACTTGTTAATTTGCAAAACTAGAACACGGTACAAGATACATATCATGTATACAGCGAACAACTCTTGCTCACAGGAAACATATCAAATGAGTGAATCATGCATTTGGTGCTTCACACCTATTTTTTTGAACAAAATACATGTATCCTATGACATTTCTACTACACTACATAGTATATACTATATATGAACATATCCCTCACTTACAAGTCACAAACGAAAATATCGATTTTAGAAGAATCAGAACAGCACATCCTCGCTATGTCCACCACCACCACTAATGAAGGTTTGCGTATTATTATTTTCTTTCTCTTTGTTTTCACTTTTTACCTTTTGCGGGATTGTTTTGGCTACTCAAATAAGAAAAAAAATGTATTTTTCTTCTTATTTTTTCAGCATCAAACACTATTAATTTTTCGTGATAAATAGAACTTAGAAAGAAAGAATGATGCCATGGTCTATCTTCACGGTAGAAAGATCTAAGTTTTTTTTTTACATGAAATATTTTAAGGCTAAAAAAACATTTACCTTAGTTTTTTTTTTTTTTACATGAAAGACCATATTTTTTTTAGACATGAAAGAATTTTAGACTCAAAAGACATTTATTTATCTCTTCCAAAGATGATACCAGAGCTCTTGAATATGAAATAAAACCTTTTCTTTTTACCTTTGTTGTACTATCTTTTTTTCTTTCACTAAATATAGATTTTGGGGTTAATAGTAGTCTTGTTGAGGAAATTTTACCATGTACCCCTACTCTTATACCTTTACCCCTACAAATCAAATAAAATTCCAATTTTATCCCTTGAATCATTTCAATTCACCCCCACAAAACATTTTCGATACATAAAATTTTGAGGAAAACTTGAAGCATGAACCAAAATAATTTTGAAGAGATTTTCAAAAGTGGCTAAATTGCAAATTTCACTGCTCACCCTTTATGTAAAACACAACCACCATCACCTCTGCCTCTTCCACCACTTCTCCTTCTTCCTCCATTTTTCATCCAGATCTAGATATGAAAAATCAATTTCAAACAAAAAATAATGGAATGTTGGAGAACACTTTTTTTTCTTATTCTTTGCTCAACCTCTGTATTCGATGACAATTATCAGTACAAATCATTCAAATGATTCTCTTTTTATTAATTCTTATGATGATGATTGTATCGTTTCAATTCTTAAAGTAATACATATGGTGTCAATGGAAACGAACAAAAAAACGTATTGGTTGTCTCTTTGTTTAGTTATCACAACAACAAAAATGTTAATGGGTCTGTTATTTTGCTTTTCATTTTGAGGGCTTAAGTTTGAATTGGCTTCACATTCTGCAATTTTTTAAATTTCGAAAATCTTTAGTTTTCCCATAAAAAAAGTTTAGCTACCGGATGACTTTTATGAACCAAAATTATTTTGTGGGGGTGAAGTCAATTAATAAAAAGGGTAAAATTGGAATATTCTATGGTTTGTTGGGGTAAAGGTATAAATGTTGGGGTACATGGTAAAACTTCCTCCTGTTGATTTGGCAAGTGGAAACCTATTTTTGTAAATCTTGTAGTTCTATTATCTTGATTTGGCAAGTTATTTATTTTTTATCGTGTCTGTCTTTCCGCTCTTTCTATTGCGTTGAGACTTGAAAATTATGAACGATGTTTTTTTTTTTATGGAATTTTAATTTTGATTAAAACTAAAAATATAAATGTTTGTTTACACTTTACAACAAAGCAAACTAACCATGATTATGTTTTTCAATGACACCAACAATACAACAAAAAAATATAATCTAAATTCTTTTTTTTTATAACACCAACAACAATCTTCATATTCATCTAGTTTATTACAATTTTTAAATGACAAAGGAAAAAAAATTGGACATACATATTCATAGCGTGTTTGTTACACTTTTATTTTAATATTTGAATGTACTCTTATCTATTTGGTATATGTGTTATTTATATTGAAAGTTAAGAGTAATAGTGTAAAACTCATTTTCTCTTATCTCAAACCTATTGAGCTACCCAACCCCCACAATTTGATTCCTTAATAAACACACTTCATATTTAGTCATTAAACTCATATTTTCTTTCTTTTTGTCAGTTGTTTCAAATTGCCACATGTTAAAGAACCAACTGCAAGAGTATGCACATAAAGCAAGACTCGCCGCACCTCTGTATACAACTACTCCCTCCGTCCCATTTTAACTGAGCCTTTGACTCATTTCACACTTATTAAGAAAAAGTGTATAAGTGAAAGAGAGAGAGAGAGAGAGAGAAAAAAAAAAGGGTTTGAGTGCCCTTATCAACTATTTGTGCATTCTTATTTATCATAAAAGTAAATTAGAATTTATTGAATTGGGAGTGGTGAAAGTAGTACTCCATCCGTTTCAAAATGAGTGTCGTTTTAGCCAATTGCACACATATTAAGGAATATAATGAAATAATCATTAGATATAACACTTTTACTAAACTGCCCTTACTTTATAAGAAAAAAACAAACTTAAAGTTGCATTGAAAATCGTGTGAGAGAAAAGTTGGAAGAAAAAAATTAAAGTTGTATTGAAAATGTAAAGTGACATTCATTTTGAAACAATTTTTTTTTGCTAAAGTGACACTCATTTTGGAATGGATAGAGTATTAATTAGTGTTATAATTGAAAAAAAGTACTAAATATTGTATTGAAAAGTGAAATGAGTCAATTTTTCTCGGATATTATTTTTTTACAAATGACTCTGTTATTATAGGACAAAGGGAGTAATAGTGAAGGTCAACGGTGCTTGTGAATGATGTTCTATATGATTCTTTGACTGGATTTTCTAAGAAGATGCAGAGCAGTCAACTGCAAAGGTTGCTTTGATGGAGTTGACCAAAACTAGTAAGTTATTCCGTCCATCACTCAACTTGTTGTAACTAATTATCTTTACTTGTTGGTAGTAATTGAATGTTGAGTGTAGCGAGTATTTTCAATTTATATTTCTTCTACTAATCGAGATATTTGACATTTGTATTTTTGTGGTAGAAGGTCCTTAATATTTTACTTTCGTAGTTGTTATCTTCCCACCATCTTTATGTTCATTAGCTAATTATCTTCTCACCATCTTTATGTTGATTAGTTAATGATTATTTTTCTAGTTTTATTAGTATGCATAATGTAATAGCCTGCCTACAGAATTGGTGAGCATTACTTTATCCGTGTGATTTGTGTTTATTTATTTTTTCATGACTTAAATGTACTTTTTGTCCTCATATTTTAATATAACTAAAATTTTAATACTTTCACATGACACGTTAATCATTAATGAGAGTGACAAATCATCAAACATAACAAGGATTAAAAAAATAAGTTACTTGTAAAAAAAACATATTATTTATTTTTGTCAAACAGTCTAGTGGTTAATAGTCTAGTGACTGAAACTTAGGAGAGAAAAAGAAAATCATATTATTATACTTATCCAAAAAAGAAAATCATATTATTATACTTATCCAAAATGTCTATGTATCTAAATGTGTTTCTTTGGCTAAACTTAAAAAAAAAAAAAAAAGTTTCTTTCTAGCTTCTGCTCTCCTCTGTTGAGTCATCCTCGATGACTTATTGATGGCTTACCTTTTGTTGCCACCATTGAAGTAAGAAACTTGCAGTCTAATATTTTATTTTCCAATTTCATCCTTCGCCTTTGTACTTGGACGGGTATTCATCATTTCATGATAAAAAAATTGGAGTTTTGATTTTTATATTAAATTAAAATATGTGTTCCTTCATTATACCCACTTTAAAGAACTTTATATTGTTCAAGTCAGAAAGAAAAAAAAGCTTCATTTTGTCTACCTTTTAGTGGAGTAATATTTATAAATAAAAGGAAATGAGTCAAAGTTAACAACTTACTATACCTACAAGTACCCTGATCTCAAATCATCCTCCGCCAAATTGTGTTAACCTTTTATGGCAGGATGTAGCCGATTTTTATTTTAACCGTCATGTTCTGTTTTTATAGAATAGTTGGTGTAATTAAGTGTTCTGTTATGTACCAAAAAAATAAATAAGTGTTTTGTTTTATTGCTACAATTATTGAGATGATCGTTCAGATCATATTTGGATAAATATTACATGTCAACATAACTGAATGTCTAGTTAGATGGTAGTTAGGTGGTGGCGCGTATCTTAATCTATCATCTTTCTTCTTTTAATCTTACAAACCTTTTCATTTTTCTCATTTTCACCATTTTCACAATCTATAGTTATGTATGTTTCTTTTGATGAATTAGAGTTTACAATGTTGCAACCAATAGTATATAGTGTGTGTTTGGTTCTGCGGCGACGAGAATTGATTTTGATATAATTGATTTTGACAGAATTGATTTTGACTAAAATTGAGTTGAACGTAATTGATTTATGTTTGGATATATTTACAGAAAAGTGATTTTTACCAATTCAAGTTGTTTGGATAATTTGAATCAAAATAGCTTTTGAAAGTATAATTACTAAATTAGACATCATTTATATTATATATAAATAAATGTAAATTTGGCAGAATTGCTTTTAAAAAAATTATAACAAAATGGAAAAGTTTTTAACACAAAAAAATGGAAAAGTTATAATCTTTTTTTCTTTTTCCAACTTACACCTTTTTTTGGAATATTGAGAAACAAAATACATTATGTATAAATCTATGCTTTTTCAGTAACATATGCAAAGAGCAGCAAGAAAACCCATATCGTTGGCAGCTTGGCGGAATCTACTTGAAAGAAAACAGAGAAGATGGAGAGCAGATTCAGAAAAGCAAAGATAAAATAGAAACTGAAACAGTCGTTTCATAAGGAGAAAAAAAACAAGTTGGATCTGTGGTAAAAGAGAGATGGAGGAGAGGGCAAATAAGGAAGAAGAAAAGTTTTTTAACTACCAACCAACAGTAAACGTAGAATTGATTTGGAGAAGCTAGGATTTGGAGCTTCTCCTAGAATTGCTTTTGGGAGACTGAATTGATTTGAGAAATGATAGCCAAACATGTTGCAAAAGGCTGAAATCACGGTGGAAGCCTGAAAACGTGCTTTTAGAGGTTGCAAACGGGCAACCAAACAAGCACTTGGTTGATTCTCAGTAATAATATCATTGCTATACTATTATTTCTATTTAATTCCTTAATTGGCTTTTATTTTTTAAAATTCCTAAAGTGTCCTTAAGACATTGTTTAAACAATAAAAATAGTACTTCATCCGTCCCGTAATAGATGACCTATTTGACAATATGCAATATTGACCTAACATATTTTGATCACATTTTTCTATTAATATACAAAGATAAATAATATCATATAAGATGTTGTTGGACTCGTCTTGATGAATATTTTTAAAATATTAAATTTTCATAATATTTTTTAAAATTGAAGATATTAAAGATAAAACATAATATTGGATAGAGGGGATACTATTTTTTATATAAAGAATTGTGTAATTATAATTAACCTAAATATGTTTGACTTGTATTTTCAGAACAAAATTTCTTTTGATATATTCTTTAAACAATAATACCCTTAAGACACTTGTTAGTAAGACCAATTATTTTTTTATCATCCTCCACTAGCTTTAGTGGTTAAAGATTTAGGGGGTATAGTGAATAAATACCACATCTAGAATAGTTAACTTAATGTTCCCCTTAAAAAAATAGTTAACTTAATGGTATCCAAAGTTCCAATTCAATTATTTTTGGTGTCCATGCATTGCAATTTTCAGGTCAACAAACAATTGTATGCAAGCAACAGTTCTAGTCTTTAATTTTTGCTACTTTGAATGCTGGGAAATCATTTGTGCATTTTTCTCTTGCTTTTGACGATGAGTTTTCTTATTTGGAATTGAAGGGTCTCGTAACCGCTCCTTCAATGGTCTTATTTTGTTTACAGAGAAATGCTAACACATGTCTTTGAAGCACTTGTTAAAAAGTTTGAAGAGGAAATTTTGTCTTATGATATATTCAACACATTGAAAATTTAAAAAGTAACTTTTTTTACATAAAACTTATAAATTACTACTATTTTTAGAAAACCCTGTTTTTTTTAATCATTTTTTTTAAGAAGCTAGATTAGTCCACTCAAATTAGCACCAGAGAGAACCGATCCTGAGACCTTGAGGAGGAGCACACTCCCAGATCTCAAGTCAATACCACTAGGCCAACCCAAGTGGTTTTTTCTTTCTTCCTGTCATTAATAATAAATTCTTAACAAAAACCCTTTCAAGAATTCTTAACATAATTGAATTGAAATTCTTTAAATAAATATCCTTCAATTATTTCTAAAATTACAATTCAATCAAAAACCTAATTTTTTTTTAAAGCAAAGTGTAATAACATTAAAACAAAAACTGATTATGAGATATGACTAGGTTGCAAAGTATCAATACAACTATATGCATATAGCAAATAACTTAAAGCATATAGCAACTATTTGCTAACAAATACCAAAAATACAAAACAAATTTACCAATCAGAGATCAAATACTAAGATAATAGTGCACTTTTAAACAAATTGAATACCTTGATCGTACAACAAGCTTATCAAACTAAACCAAACAATCCACCGTATAACTAAAAGCGCATTCACTTTTTTAAAATCCAACACCAAACAAAACCAAACAATTACTTCATCCCTACTATAACAACATTTTTTTTTCTTCTTTTCATCTTATTGGTTGAGGAAAAAAACTTAGGAAACACTCTAGCTTCAATATAATTAAAAATCCAATCACATTACATCTCTAAGACAAATTACATATTTAAGCAATAAATTAACATTCACAGTCACGTCAAGGAAAAATATAATATCAGGAACAAATTCGGGGATCACAAAAATATAAACCAACGCATCAAACAAGCATATAAATACAAGTAACATTCAATCACGATTTAATAAAAATAGAAAATGTCAAGACCAAAACAAAGGGATCAAAACATTCACACATGTCAATCAAAAGCATGCGTCACACAAAAGCGTCCCACCCTAAATATTTGAGCGAGGATTGTTGTTCTTCTGATACCATAATGTAACATCTCAGATTTTGATCCAAGACATGACTTAAAAATACTTTTTCTTAGAAAATATGAGGCTATTTTTTTTCTTCAAATAACTATTAGAAGGAAACCGATAGAAAGATAAACTATTAAAATGAATTAACAAAAAATTCCTCTTTAAAATTGATTCTTTCCTAATAGAGACAATAATAGACTTCAAGAATAGTTTAAAAATTATAATTTAATAAAACCCAATTTTTGTTCCCGCGTACGCTTACATCACACATCAACTTCATATTTCATTCCTTGGAAGCTACAACATTACATTAATGTAAGGGTCAATTTCCTTATCCAAATTGATTCATACTCAAAGCACGAGAGACAATGCCATAAAATAAATAGTATCAAAACTTCTTGATTAAAAAGAAATAAGAAAGATACACCAAAGTCACATACTTTGAGAAAAGTCCACACACATTTCCTCTGCAATAAAATAGTTCAAATGATATTATGCGTAAGATGCATGTTCCTAAAAACTACATGATCCGGATATTATCAGTTTGCCACTAAGAAAACCACTAAGGCACCACAACACAAAAATGCAATCTCCGCCACTTAGGCAAGCACAGAAAGTAATAAACACATCATCATGCACATGACAAAAAAATCTTTCATAAAAAGCTTATTTCTCTTCTATTTATTTCAGTTCAATAACATTCTCAAATTGATGTTAAACATCCATAAACATATGCCCGCACATAAAAGAGAATCAAACTTTCATTCTGTTAGTTCATATGACAAGTCTTACACACATATTTTCATGAATAATAAGCAAACCCCATTTTTTATAATCTATCAAACTTAGTTGGACACGCATTCAAAATAGGAAAGCACAATATCATCAAATATAGTTATGTGACTATCTAGCTGCCAAAATCCTACAAAAAAGTGGCTCCCCAAAGTAAGAATAGAATGACCGTATATGTTTGCTCTAAACAATAATTAGTCACCCATATTAATTTATATCTTTTTTAATAAAACTCACATTTTCATCTTTTTCCTTTCTCCAATTTATCAAAAATCTAACATTTATTTCCCAACATCACAAAAACCTATAAAGCATAATAAAATAAAATAAAATAAAATATATCATTCCACATCACGTTCTCAACACAAATATCATATAAAATATAATTAAAATAATCACTTTTATAAAAGATTAAATTTTTCCACAATATATTTTAATTGTTTTTCTTTTTTAAAAAACAAGAATTTCTACTTCAATTCACAACATCATCCTAATACTTAGTATGAACGTCCGATCGAACGGTGAACAAGGAAGCACTCACAGTTCTACTATGAGTGGGTTATAGGGAAAAGGAAAATGGCTTAAATTAGAATTTCATGAAGTGAAACAAGAGATAAATTAGAAACATGCGTGTACAAGGACTTACCAGAATAGAAATTGATTGATGGACTTTGAATATTTTTATGCAATTGTGTGAAGCCCTGGAATGTTAGAGAGGCGTAGCTAAGGATTTAGAAAAACAAGGGAATGTGAGAGGGAGAGGGTTGGCGTGACTTTGCTACAAGGAGAAGACAATATCCATATCTTGCTATGTTAAACATAAGAGACCAATTAAAGATTAGGTTTAGCATCTATTAATGAGGGCTCCATGTGTGATTTCATAGTAACACATCGAATAAAATAACCAAGAGAAAATAGTGATAACTATTGGCTTGATTACTTAGAAACTTTTCCATGTGTGGAGAGAAAGGTAATGAATGAGGAAATAAAAATAAGTGGTCTTGTAAGAGTGACAGATAGTGACTGTACAAAAAGGGAAGGAGAGTGTCACTAACACAAAATTAATTTCAAAGCAAGACACTTCATTGTTTGACTCATGAAATTAAATAGAGGAATTAAAATAAAATCATTCTTTTTATCGTTACAGGAAACATGTAGAAGTTTGGTGTAATTGCATAGATACCTTGCTCAGACATGAACACATGATCATGCAACTCATTAGGCTGATAAAGGATAAGAAATTGCATGGTACTGTTGTGGTTGTTGACGAACGTTTGGCATGCAAATAAAAGAGATCAATTGAAGTTGTAACAAACACAAGGCAGTAATGCTAATAAGGTGGACTTCAATATATTTTGACTTGGCTATCCACTTTCATGTAAGGAATTATTATCCTATTTTTATCACACTAAATTGAATAATAAAAATGAACTATATGAAAGAAGATCTAATTAATAAACCAAAGTAAGGAATGTCAAGATTTTCTGAAATTTTTCGCACATAATCATAAGATTTTGTGAACAGGTAAGTGACAAATTAAGAAAATCATTTAAAATACATATATAAAATATTGAGGCGTTACGGTATCCATCTTGCAATTAATCATAAGAGTTTGTCCTTCCAATTCTATTACACAGTTATAAAAAAAAAAAAAGGTTAAATTCTCATCTGTACACTAATTTGCTTATCTTGGATTTTTTTTTTCCTCTTCTATTTCTGAAACACAACTAGTATAAAATTTCTTAAACATTGTTTATTTAAAAGTGCTGATGAATGTTTAATTAATATATGGTGGAGGTGTTATGTGTAGTAGAGAAATAGAAATTGAATTAGGTAGAACTGCTATAAATTGAAGTGCTGAAATATGGAGTAAAACACATTACAACAAAACAACATAGAGAGAGTTATTAGGTCGCTGGAAATTATCCAAGAATGAGGAAATCATTTTGTCCTAGTGATTCTTTTGGTGATCGTGGCTACCGATCAAAGTGAGCTATAAAACTGATTCAAAGATGCAGGCAATCAAGGTGTAACACATTAGCCTACATAAGGTTAAAACAAAGACCAAACAAGATTTAACAAAATAGAGATCTATAGAGTTTGTTCAATTGGTGCAAAATCAAACATTCTCCTCATTCACCTAAGTTACTTGAAATGAATAAAAGAGTGTGAAATCATGCAAATGAAAAAGTACAATACTAAGAGTAGCAGATTATTTTCAATTATATTAATTAATACTTCCTAAGAAACACATACATACAAAGTCAATATTAAAACATGATAAAGATGAGTCTATAAGCACAACTATTCTTAGGTTAGATAGACTCCGTGACTTGCCTGACTTTGTATTGCCTAATCTTGTATTGAATTACTCACATTTCAGCCGCAACATTCCGGCTTTGTCTCCTCTACTCAATTTCTTTACATGATATTGATTTAAGGTGTTCAGTTCAATGCGACCACTCCACCTTAAACCAATATCATGCCAAGGCATTGCGCGGGTGCCAAGTAGCATATTTCAGCACATTACTACGTCTAATACTAGACCAAAGATTCACATTTGATTCTCCTATTCAAGAACATCCAATTATCCCAAAATGAAAAAAATAAAGACAAACAACTTAGATACCAAAAACAAAATACCAAAAAAAACAAAACAAAATAGAGGCAAGCAATTTTGGTGTAAAAAAAATGACAAACAATTTGCCAAAAAAAAAAAGTAATAAAAATAGAAAAATAAGAAAGAAAATAAAACAATGTAGCAGAAACCTAAAAAACAGAGCATGGAAACAAATGAATGAGGGTTTCTTTTTAGGCCCCCTCATATCTTTTTAGGCCCCAAAATTACAAAATTGTCCATACTAACACATCCGGTAGCTAACTACCGGAGGTTCATTTTTAAAATTTAAATTTTGTACATTCGGAAGATAACTACATGATGTTAACTTTAAAAATTTCGATTTTGTTCTTTACCGGAAGTGCTTTTTTAATATTTTGATTTTGTTACTCTGGTAGATAACTATCCTAACCGTCAGAACCAAAACTAAGACTTTCAACTACAATTCGATAACCACAGTAACCATCACCATCCACATTCACAATCTTTTCAATATAAGGTTTCATAACATTAGACATCTGATCAATATAAGAAATATATTGTGTTGGTGTCGGGGTCGGAGAGGGATTAACTACACACACACTTTTCTTTTTCTGTAATGAAGGTTTTGTCTGTGAAGCTTGACTATCTGGAAATTGTGCGGCAATATGCTCCCAAAGGATGGCTCTCGAGTAGTAGTATTATCATCCAAAGTAGACCTCTTCCTATTTTGCGCATCTTTTGTCTTAAGCTTTTGAATTGGCGGAGTCAATGATGTCATGTCAGGGAATGCCATTTCACGCATTTGCTGCTTGATATTCAACTTAAAAATGTACTTCTGGTAGTTATCTAGCGGAGCAACAAAATCAAAATTTTAAAAAGGCACTTCCGGTAGTTATCTACCGGAAGAACAAAATCGAAATTTTTAAAGTTAACATCTTATAGTTATCTACCGGATGTACAAAATTTAAATTTTAAAAATGAATCACCAATTTGTTAACTACTCAATGTGTTAGTAAGGACAATTCTGTAGTTTTAGGAGCCCTAAAGAGATATGAAGGGGGCCTAAAAAGAAACCCTCAAGATATTTTGTTGGTGGGCGGGGATGAGAACCCAATTAAAATTATACTACGGAAAGAAAAAAAAATTGGACATAGTTCAATCAATGGTTTATAATGATTATGAATATAAAAATGTGTCATAGTTCCCCTCAAAAATAAAATAAATAATTTCTTTCTCTTTTCTCTCACTCCCTCTTTTAACTTTGTATTTCGCCTAATCATACTCTCTTTCCCTTGATTATACTTCTCTTTTTTAATGAAGAGAAAAAGTGAGATTAAGAGAGAAGGAAGAGAGGGAAGGAAAAAATAGAGAAGATGATCCACATCCAAAAAAGTGTCATAGTTAGTTAACAATCTACTCAACACAATTTTTTTGGTATTAATCATGTGGTTCTATGAGGATATAAACACCGGTAATTGAAGTTCGATCAGGAGGTAAGTAAAATCCAACAAATAATTGTTTCGCTTATAAATTGAACTCAGGTTTTCCTACACAATTCATCATTGATGAATTTCATTAACCACTTGAGTTGCTTATTATATTCAACACAATTAGACACAATTTCTAATGTTATTAGCTGCGAGTTTTAAATTTATTTGAATACAAATTGTGATTTAATGAATATATTTTTTTAGAGAGCGAGCGATTTAATGAATTTCATGTATATTTTATTTTTCAATGAGTATTATGTATATATTTAAACACTTAAATTATGGTTGTAACCAAAAACACTTAAATTATGATTAATAACGTTATAATTTAAAATTAATTATGATTAGTTGATGGTTAAGGAGTTGCTTCACCCGTAATATTTATTTACAATATACCGAAATGTGTCATGTTTATAAAAACAACGACCTGCATTAATAACATATTTAAACTATATTTTTCCTCTAATAGGTTGTCGAAATTTAGTGTCAAATTTGTGTCCAAATAAGAACACGAATTCACTTGAGAAAAGAAAAAACCTACGTTCAAAAACAATCACTACATCAGAGTTGGATCAAAATCATTTGCACAATCTTTAAATTTGCAGGTTAGATCTTGACGAATTTCATGTATATTTTTCTTCTAATATGATATTTTTCTTTTATAATCCAACGGTCTCTCAAGTTGTAAATTCGTGCTTTTATGACTGCAACAAACCAAATCCTTCGAATGACATAATAACTCAAAAAAAGTGGTATAATTTAGGACGGGAGTAAGTAATTCACAAAGATAAGCACCATTTCAATAATCAAACGGGGTTATGGGTTTTCAACCAAAACAAAAAAGGGTCATAGGTTGTCACATCATCATTTATCGTATATATTAAAATGTCGTTAACCAAGCTAGCAATCAAAACAAGGTTTCTACTGATAATAGCTTTTTAATAAGTATATACTGCATATTTATTTAAGACTTGGGTGTCTTTGTTTCAAGTTATATTTGTCGATTCCTGAAAATAAAAAGATAGAAATATATTGCCTATATTTGTTACAAGTTTACAAAATTTTATTCTCGGGTATAAAATGTTCCTGAGAATAGAGAAATTTTCCCAAAGAAAAGGGTGGGAATAATTTCCATGAAGATGAGAATAAATTCATACTTAGTTACTTAATATAATCCATATTTTTATGGTTCTTACGACTATTATATAGTTAACCAAACATATTTTTTCTAAATACCTTAGAATAAAATTCCCATTTTTATTTTTCAAATAATGTTATTGCTAGAAATAAATTTGGTAAACTTGCAACAAACATACCCTTGAGCTCAACCAGAGAGTATCAATATCGATAAATTTAAAATAGCAGTTATATAGAGTATCAAATAAAAAATATATATACTAAGACTTAAGTTCAACCAGAGAGTATCAATCAAATTAACAATAAAAAAAAGTACAAAGACTTAAGTTCAACCAGAGAGTATCAATCAAATCAGCATCAACATTGACATGAAAACAAAATATAAAAACTGAATTTTAAGTTTAAGTGACAAATCAAGCCCACATGAATCATAATAGGAGGATTCTTCTTTGGCGTTTGACTTCAACCGATCAATATCATTCTTGGTAGTAGTAGCATCCACAATATTTTTATTGTTTATGATTGTGTTTGAACTTGTAGGAACATTTTTAGAAGAATCGCCCCATTTAAAAATAGCACCAATTTTATTATTTGTGTCATCTTCAATCCTTGAAGTAGTTCCACCACCAATACCTAGAATTCCAGCCCCATTATAACTACTCTCCATATTTCTCAAACTAACAAGAGGAAGAGAAGGGTTTAATATCTCTTGCAAACACAAAGCACCATTACTATACCCAAAAGGACCAAAACCATTTGGGATAATCCTAGCATTTTTATTATCTATGATTGAGTTTGAACTTGAAGCAACATTTTTGGAAGAACCTCCGCACTTTAGAATGCCACAAATTTTGTTATTTGTGCTATCTTCAATCCTTGAAGTAGTTCCACCACCAATACCTAGAACCCCAACTCCACTATTATTATTACTACCCTCTATATTTCTCAAACTAACAAGAGACGGGTTTAACATCTCTTGCAAACCCAAAGCACCATTACTATACCCAAAAGGGCCAAAACTATGTGAGGTAATCCTAGGGCTAATGTAAGATGGTTTTTGAATCATAGATTCCATTCTAACGTCGAGTTCTCGATAATATGGGGATGTAAAAAAGCTATTTGGGTAACTAAAATAAGGGTTAAAGTGAGGTTGTCCTAAACCTAAATCATACCTTAGTTTACGTTGCTTTTTCAACGCACGTTCCGCCTTATGAGCATTTTGGTGTCCTCCTAACGCCTGTGAAGTAGAAAATTTTCTCTTGCAAAATAAGCATGAAAAAGACCTTGAGTCCAAATTCTTCTCGTCTTTGTTTTTCTCACTTTTTTCTTCCTTGTTCTTAGAAAAACAATATGATGAACCAACTTGTATATTGCTAAAAAAACCGTGTTTTGGCACCTTTGATCCGTGAATTGAATCGTCTTTTGATAGCTTCACACAATCAATAGGCTTGTTGGAATTCGAGTTTGAGGATGGATCTTGTTCGGTCTTCTTCATCTTCACAACTCTTTTTTTGTATGGGAAGAATCACCCTGATCTTGCGCAGTGGCAAAGATTAATGATAGCAAACTATAACTTATGTTGGAGAAGGGGGTTCTAGATTTCTGATTTGAATAAAAGAGAAGCTTATAAGAAGGGTTATTTTGATGGTTTTTTTTTTTGTTATTGGGAAAATTATGAGATATAGTTTTGTGTTTCTCTAAACTTTCCATGACTCTGTATATAGAGAAAATTGTAATGCAAAACGTATTTCTACAACATATATTTAAATAAAAAACAAATTTTAATAATATTTTAAACAGAAATATAAATTATAGATTCTAATGAGATCTTAATTATGTCTTATTTGAAGAAATTTCAATGATGTCATATTTTAAATTTAAAATCTTCAAAAAAGATATTTAGACATTTTATTCTCTTATCTTAAAAATATTTGATGCAAATATCTTTATGAATAAGGAAAAGATATATCTCGTGCATATTATTTTGCTTTTTATTTGAATCATATTTATAACAGTATTTTTTTTTTCAATAATAATTATATTAGATTGGGATTGAAAATAATTATAATAGTTTCGGATTGAAAATATGAAACGACGAGAGTAAGGATATTTCATCGTATTAATTTGAGCAAGAAATATTTGCCTTCCTAAAATGATTTAAAGTGTAAACTATATACAACGAGAGATACTAGTATATTGCAATTTTGTAATTAATTACCTCTCTTCTCATATGCATTTGATAATTAATAATACCAATTACAAAAACATCACAGGTTCGCATGTATTCAGAAGCAATCCAAACCAATACAAAAGAAAAACCGTAAACTGAACCAATTCAAACTGAAACTGTAAAAAACTGCATTTGGTTGGATGTATTCAAATATTTTTTTACTCAATTATATGGTTCGGTTCGGTTTGCGATTTTGATTTTACCAATCAAATTACCAAACCGCAATATAAGAAAAACACTAATTAAATATATATCATCTAGACCAATACTCATATGAATTCAATAGAAACTTTAATAAAATGACTTTTTTTTTCTCTTGTTAAGTTTCTTATTTGCTTTTTCTATAAAAATATGTATTTATGTGTTATTTAAATTTTAAACTCTTAGAGAATGATTAAAATTTTAGTCTTTTGTATTTCTTACAAAATAAGATTACTTTTTGTCCACGTTTTAATTTGGTCTACGTAGTTGGAAACATTGTTGGATGGAAATAAAATTGTAATGATGGATGAAATTTAAAACATTGCTGATAATATGTTGTGTTTTAACTTTTAAAGTTGAAAACAAAAACAATTATTGTTTAAAAAAACTGCACCAACCGACAAATCCAAACCGCATTGGTTTGGTTTGGTTTGGATTTTATTTTAAAAGTCAAGCGAATCAAACCAAACCGCATATTTATTTATCTTACAGTTTGGATAACTTTTAGTCTCAAAATCGAACCAAACAGTACCACGAATACCCCTATCCTCACGTGTGCCTGGCCTTTTTTCATCTCCCAGAGGATGAGTTTAGAACTCTACAGTTAGTGTCTATAAATTTATTCCCTTGTTCCCAGTCGTTTTCTTTGCAAACGTGCTTTATTTTTAGCTTCTTATTCATATTCCATGTCAATAAGTGTTGTGGAAAAACAATGCAGTGACACATCTGCCTAGTTTTCTGCACTAGTTAAGAAAGCATTTTTCTTGGTGGAATTTGATGTCCTTGATTATATTTGCATTGCATACCTCCCTACCATATCCCCATAAATAATAAATATGTTTGCAAGAGAAGCGAATAACACTAACTACCGTTGAAGATACATGGTAGTTTTAGAGTGTCTGAGTGCAATTTTAGAAGTTAAAAAGGAATTTTCAAATAGTTTTGTTGTGCATTTCATCACTTTTTAAAAAAAAAAAGTATATTTGTCGGACTGACTCATCAGACCGCATAAATTATTCATGTTTGAGTCGGGCACAATTTTGACAGCCCATAAAGCAATTGGGTTAGTCCAATTCAACTCATTTATACGTATTGGTCCACCGGAACAAACCGTATTCGGTCGAGCCAACCTCATCTCTTTAGGCCCCCAAAATTATAAAATTGTCCTTACTAACACATCCGGCAGTTAACTACCGGAGGTTCATTATTAAAATTTAAATTTGTACATCCGGTAGATAACTACGGGATGTTAACTTAAAAATTTCGATTTAGTTCTTCCGGTAGATAACTACCGGAAGTGCTTTTTAAAAATTTCCATTTTGTTACACCGCTAGATAACTATCGGAAGTGCATTTTTAGTTGAATATCAAGTAACAAATGCGTGCGTGAAATGACATTCCTTTACATGACATTGTTGACTCAGCCAGTTCAAAAGCTTAAGACATAAGGTGCGCAAAAAGGTGCTCAAAAGAGGAAGAGGTCTACGCTTGATGTAGGAGGGTTTCCTTAGTAATTTTACATTTTAGTCTAATTTTGTTATTTGTTTGTTTTGTTTTTAGTTTGTTATTTTCGACCCATTAGGGTTTTGTTATTTCCCTATTTAAGCTTAACAATCGTAGCCTAAGATGCAACTTTTATTCATTCAATAATATTTTAGAGAGTTTTCTCAATTTCTGGTGGATTTAGGAACCCTATTTTCACAAGTTTGTCGCTTGCAAACTTGTTATCTTCAATCTAGGTTTAGCGCTTGCTAGCCTACGCTTCCAACTGAGTCAACGTTGGATGATAGTTCTACAACTCGGGAGCCATCCTTTTGGGAACATGTTGACGCACAATTTTCAGATAGTCAAGCTTCGCAGACAAAACCTTCATTACAGTAATAGAAAAGTGTGTGTAGTTGATCCCTCTACGACTCTGACACCATCACAATATATTTCTTATATTGATCAGATGCCTAATGTTATGAAACCTTATATTGAAAAGATTGTGATTTGGATGGTGACGGTTACTATGGTTATCAAGTTGTAGCTGAAAATCTTAGTCTCTATTTCGATAGTTACGGTAGTTATCTACGGAGTAACAAAATCGAAGTTTTAAAAAAGCACTTCCAGTAGTTATCTACCAGAAGAACAAAATCGAAATTTTTAAAGTTAACATCTTGTAGTTATTTAACGGATGTACAAAAATTAAATTTTAAAAATGACCCTCTTGTAGTTAGCAACCAGATGTGTTAGTAAAGACAATTTTGTAATTTTAAAGGGCCTAAAAAGAAACCATCCAAATGAATAGAGAAACCAAAACACATGATTGTGTCTGAGAGAGAATATTAAAAAAAAATATGAGATTTACTTTTCTCACCCTATGCCTTTCCTCGCACGCCCTATTTTTTTCCAAAAATACCCTTTGTCCGAATAATATAATCCGAACAACTTCCGGAATAATAATTCCGAATTTATTCGTGGTTTTGGCACTTCATCCACCCTGATGGATGATGATGCCAGTTATGAATAGATGGATTTGGATTATATAATCCGAAAAGTGTAGAAAACTTCCGGATTATATAATCTGAAACGTGTAAATCACCCCGTAAAGTCAACAAATAGGGTGGGAAAGGATGTTTCCGGATTATATAATCCGGAAAGTGATAAACCTGTCCGGATTATATAATCTGAACTGCATCAGTACAAAGGCAGAAGCCATCTGTTTTAGAGCAGATTTAGTCAATTTTGTTGGCCTTTGACCATATGCAAACCAAAAAATCAAGTTACAACATAGTATAATTTTCAAACATTAATAAAACATATTATCCAAATGTTACATAACATAATGATCCAAAATATTCAAACATTAAAATTAAATTAAATACAATCAACCCCTAATAACTACACTCGTACCACCGCCACCTCTGCCACCACCTCTGCCACCTCTGACACCCCTGCCACCCTCAGTAGCTCGCCGTTGACGGTAAATCTTCCCATCATGCACCTCTTTCAACACATCCTCCAAATACTGCCATTCCTCAGACTCTCACGACACACACCACTTCTCATCACAACATAGATGTGGCTCATCCTTCCGTAAAGCTATAAGTACCCAAGGTCTCCATCCTCCTGAGCAGCTCGCGCATCAAGGATCTCACGCTCCGGTTGCCTCAGCACCGGTACTGGCATGTCAAGAAGAACAATGTGTGGATGGGAATATCGATAAAACCAATTGATGTATTCATCTACTGCCTCCACATCATGAACTGCACGCTCTCCCAACTGCTGAGGTGTCAGTGCATAATCAAGTGCACGCCAAAAGCGGTTTGTGATCTCCACCAAATTAACATTAGGAGGTGCACTCTCAATGGGATGTCTCGGTATGGTCTGAACCCTCCCAAATTGACGAAGCACCCTCTCCTGAAGATATCTCACCATGCGGTCTTCATATCTCAGCCATCCAGAGTAAAGGCTGACCTGCTCAAACCGACGTGCCGCACGGTGGTCTCCATATGGGGCGATGACAACCCTCGTCAAATCCATCGCATCCAGATGGTTTTTGTAGTTGTCCACTGTGCCTAAACCAGACAGTGGTAAAAAAAAGCATCGCGCGTGGATCCCGATTCTCTATATATCCTGCGCATACACCCTTTCTTCCCATACCTTGGAAGTGCTGAAACACCCAAGCATGCACCAAAGACAACCACATGTAAATATACAAACCATAAACACTTACATTTAAAAACATAAAACATAATTTTTATTTTATATCTGCAACAAAGTCAGGTATCATGCCACCTGACTGCAGTTCCAATGTGCAACATTGTTGAGCTCCCCCTATACAAATGAGCTAGTGCCGCAGCTCCCCTTGAATAACCATCAACAAGATCAAGGTCTCTAAAGCACTTCAGGTACACAACATCAACAACCCACTAACTCTTGTCAGTGAAGATCGTGATCCCCACCAAGTATAGCAAATATATGCGGACAGCTAGGTCCCGCAACCTCTGCACCTTCTGAGTCACACCAAACTCGGTTTCCAAATCCCTCTGCTCCTTCAAACGCTCCTTGAAAATCCTCTCCAAGTAGCCAAATCGGCAATGTGCACCTTTGGTCTTTTCGACCTCTTTAAGAGCATCACACGTACTAGACCCCAAGTACATCTCCATCAATTTCACTGCCTCGTCCCATGATATGGACCCGTGGGACAGGAGCATGCCGTCAATGGGGAGATGCAGCAAACAGGCCACATCATCAAGTGTGACTGTCATCTTCCCAATTAGAAGGTGGAAGCTGGAAGTCTCCTCGTGCCACCTCTCCACAAAGGTACAAATCAGACCATGGTCAATCGGGCTGTAGTTGGTATCCTGAAGCCAACCAAGGCCGGTGCCCTGCAATCTGTCCTGCCACCACTATGCAACCATAATAAGGATGGTTTCTTTATCATGCATCTCCCCAATCTTCTTTCCGTGATGCATTTTAATTTTCCACGCCACTGCAAATAATTAAAAACAATAACTAAACATTAGTTTACACTCATGGCTTCACAAACAGATTTAACAGTACATAAACAGGTAGTATCACAAATATCAACATCATTTTCACATAGATTAACATTAATAAAGTGAGTTTAACATCAATAAATACCTCGCCCTCAGACGCCTTCCTGGCCACGTGCATATGATACTTCCACAGCTGGCCAGTCTCGTGTGGGCCACCGGGATAGTCATCTAGTGGCTCAGGGTCCACCACCTTCTCCTTCTTCTTTCGCCTGCGATGTGGCTCGGCATTTTCCATTTCCTCGTCCATAGCTTGAAGCTCCTCCTCAAGCTCCTGCTCCTCCATATGTTGCAACTCCACATCAAGCTGCTCTTGCTGCAAGTCCATATACTCTTGTTACTCCGGTTGATGCTCAACATCAGGCTTGACATCAGCACAACTTCCTTTCACACCACCCCGACGCCTCAGAACAACACATTCCTCCTCCATTCGTCGGGTATTCTCCCTCCTATGGGAAGCATGCCCTGCCTCCCTTACGCGCCGAGTAGAGGACGAAGTTTTTGTAACATGTAAATTAGGGTAATCAAACATCACAATCAAATAGCATAAAACAGAAGCAAAAAAAACATTTTGGGTTTGTCCGAATTTCAAAATCCAGACAGCAACAATCTAGTCTGGAAAACGAAAATCCGGATTGTGCCCGACCAGAATTCCAAAAAGAAAAATCTACCAAATTAACCATGCATGTGTACAGAAATCGAACTTACCTTCCATGATGTTTGAATAGGGTTGAAATGCGGTTCTTTTGAGCAACAAAACTCCAATTTTGGACAAGATTTGTGGTGTTCGGAATTTTGGATAATGTAGAGAGAGAGAGAGAGAGAGAGTGGTGAAAGTGAAACTGTAAAACTGTAAA
>Ga0315914_1001768_pt1 | contig 32897 bp, 19 predicted proteins | sample MpolenodulesMG_FD_203920 | JGI IMG/M metagenome (GOLD analysis project Ga0315914, IMG submission 203920) | Medicago polymorpha root nodule microbial communities from Los Angeles, California, United States - elongated nodules | ecosystem: Host-associated > Plants > Roots > Nodule | place: USA...
CCCCCCCTTACCTCTAGGTCTAGATTTCACCAACTTAAGATTCAATTTAGCTCCTAGCTCTTCAAACCCCAAGCTATCTCTCTAGCTTCCTCTTCTTTTCTGTTGATCTACTTTCTCTCTATACCTCTTATGTTTTTGTGAAATGAAATAATGAGTGGCTTAACTTAATTTCTCATAAGAGTTATGTTTATATAGCACCTTCCAAGTGGGTTAGGTTTCTAATTGTCTTAATGAGCTCAACATCCTTACTAACTAATTCACAAAAGTTACTACTCACTTAAACTATTAAAACATCGAATAATTACCATCTATAAATAATTACCCTAACTCACTAGTAACTTAGTAAAAATAATCATTCTCACTAAAATACCCAAAATAACCTTCTTAATAAAAACGACTAGTTTACCCTTACTCACCAAAAGACCAAAATGCCCCTCATTCTAAAAATGACTAAAATACCATTCTAGGTCAAAAATCCACTAATCCCGAATTAAATACACTCTAGGACAAATAATCACACACAAGCACATATAAACACGCAAAATAAATATTTAAAATAATTTTAGCGAAAAACGAACTGTTACATAAAGGAACTGAGAAGATGAAATAATTTATAGGATTTCTAAGCATTAATATACAACTCTCTTCTAAACTTTACTAATATTAAAAAGAAGCTAATATAAAGTATTTTCTTTAAATATAGTAAATATTAATGTATAATTATGGCAACAAAAAATTTCATCTTTATTGAAAATATTAATATTAATTTTAATTATATATATAGGCTAGTCTGTTAGGCTTGATAGACTTATTTTTATACCCAAGCCTCACCTATTTGAGTAAATAGAATTTTAAAAAGCCTAAGCCTGAATATTTTACTAAAAAGGCTAGGCTGGACTGGGTCTATTCCCACCCCTACGAAAGATGACATTTCAATAGTTCCTTTGAAAAATATTGAACAAATCGAAAACAGTAAGAAAGTTTATGTTTAAAATAAAGAAAAATCTAAAACAACAATTAAGGATAACAAAATTTCTACTCCAAAATTAGCCATACGGAATAAGAATGATCATCTACGCAAAATATTCTGAACGGATTCGCAGATGACTATGATTATTACATTTCTTGCAAGACTCCGAGACTCGTTTGGGATGATCTGAAGAAGAAACATAATACTAGTCAAGAGCTAAAAAGTATGTTACGAGTTAACGACAAATTTGACAAGTGCATCAAATCATTCCAACTAATAACGTAGTAAGTTAACGTCTCTACATGAATTGTTGTTTCAACTAGACAATTTGCTTAACTTGTGAATTAAAACAATAATATGGGGGAAGCTTTCAAGTTTGATTTAATTGCGCAAAGTGAGTAGATTTGATTGCGTAAATATGAAAACAGGTTTGACGCAAATTATTGGCAGCGATTAGGATTTTTCGAATCCCCCGGCTCTACCTCTTTATTAGAATAATGCAAATGCTTTTATCAATTATGAACTAAGGACTATATAAAAGTGGTTAACTTCGTGCGACAAAATCCCTCTAGATGTCACGTTGCTTATCATCACCCTAAAGGTCATGCTTGTAATTACGATAAAGGATCGTCACTCATCTAGTCTTCCCTACACGTTTGTATCGTTAATAAAGTGGGGGACTTACACTCTCAAAGGTAATTGAAACAAGATAAATGTAAAAATTCCAAAATTGCTATCTAAAAAAACCACATTGCATACAAATCTTAAAATATAACCACACACCGTAGAGTTCACTAATAAATCAAAGGCATTAGAATAAAATTCATATGCAACAATTCTGATGAAATCAAGACTCAAATCTTAAACCCTAATCTAAGTTCATTAAATATAACTCATAACTAGACTTTTGACCCATGCGACGCACGAGTCTTCTCGACTATAATAGAGACCAATAAATAATCCTTAACCCGTAAGATTATGGGTCGATCAATAAACGCAAATTAGATTATTAGAGATACAATATTACAATCAAATGATAATAAAAAAAAATATAAAAAAAAATAAAAAGAATACAAATTTATTTTGTTGCACGGGTCAATTTTATTTATTACTTTTATAGTTAAACATAAAAATTAATGCAATTCATGGTTCCTAATAAATTATTTAGGGTAGCCGAGTTTGCATGAAAATTAGGGTATTCTGTTTGTAAACGTATTAAATAAGTGTACAACAACTTATCAACAAAAAAAAATCAGGGTATTCTGTTTGTAAAAGTATTAAATAAGTGTACAACAACTTGTCAAAAAAAAAATCTACATAAACAATAGGTTAAGTTGTTGCAGACCTAGATCCCGTTTGGATTGAGCTTATTTTGAGCTTATTTTGAGCTTATGCAAAACAGCTTGTACAAATAAATAAGCTTTTATGTATTATTCAAAGTTTGTTAAGGTAATTTATGATAAAAACAACTTATAAATATACAATTTTTGTTAGTAAGAACTTATGAATTAACATAGAAGCTTATTTAATCGCATAAGCTATTTTTCATAAGCACAAAAATAAGCTAATCCAAACGGACCCCTAATAAAATTAATAAATAATAAGGATGAGGATTAAGATATCTATTAAATTTTTGCTTTGAAAAATATTCACGGTTATTAGAGAGAAAAATGAAAAACATATTTGATGCAAATTTAGAGCCAAAATTTTAGGATAGAGTTGTTGCAAACCTAATAAGGGATTAATGGAGGGAAAAAATTAGGTTAAGTTGTTGCAGACTTAACAAAATTAATAAATATAAGGATTAGGGTAGCCGAGTTTGCATGAAAATTAGGGTATTCTGTTTGTAAACGTATTAAATAAGTGTAGAAAATATTGTCAAAAAAAAGGCAATAGGATAGGATCGAAATTGGTGCAATACATTTTTTTAGTATTGAATAAGTGTACAAAATATTTCCTTAAAAAAAAAAGTGTACAAAATATTGTCAAAAAAAAAGACATAAAATTAGTGCAATGCATTTTTTTAGTATTAAATAAGTGTACAAAATATTTCTTTAAAAAAAAGTGTACAAATTGTTGTCAAAAAAAGGCATGAAATTGACTAAAAAAAATTGTACAAAATATTGTAAAAAAAAAAAAGGCATGAAATTAATGCGATAAATTTTTCTAGTATTGTGTACAAAATATTATCAAAAAAAATGCAAGAGGATAGCAAAAAAAAAAGCAAGAGAATATGAATGAAATTGGTGCGATGCATTTTTTAGATAAAATTTATTAGGTTAAATTATTGCTAACCTAATACATCAAATAAGCGGAAAAATATTAAGTTAAATTGCTATCGATTTAAACAAATTAATAAATAAGGATAACTCAACAAGCAATTTACGCGAAACATATCAAACTAAATATAACTCAGATAATAACTTAATAAACAATTTTCATTAAATATATCCAACAAACTACCTACCTGGAAGGACTTCATAAATTCTCTCAAGCAATAAATAAAAGAGTTTTCTCTGGATAGTTTGGTAACCCACCTCCGAATTGAGGAAGAATCTCAAACAGTAACTTTCTGAAAAATATAAACAAACTGGAAATGCTCAATTACAATTTTCTAGAGAAACTTTTATATACCAAAAACGTCAAAAAAAAGTTTTTTGGAATATTTTAACAACTTACTTTTTTTTTATTAAAACCAAAAATATCACGTGAATGTGAACTAATGCTCCATTTGAAAAGGTTGAAAGTGAGTTGAAAAATAAAAGTTAAAAATATAGTGGTAAATAAATGTAAAAATATAGTGGGACTATTTCTTAATAACGGTCACGTTGGGAAACTTTTTTTTTTTGTAACATCTATAAAAATAGAATCTGCCTCGAGCTTTCATGTACAATTCTTTTTTCCTTCCAATTCTCTCCTTATAAATATTATCTATGAACATCCAAAATCACACTGAAATCATTATTGACCCAAACCCTAGAAAATCTCTCTCTCTCTCTCTCTCACTCTCCCACTCTAAACCCTAGAATCTCTCTCGCTCTCTCTCTCTCTCTCTTCTCTAGGGTTTTATCTGCTGGTGTTCCTTCCCTTGTCTATGGTGTATCAGATTTTGGGTGCAGGGATGATAAAGGAGGGCGTTTTGCGTTTGGCCTTCGTATCAGCATTCTCTCCTCTTTGTTTTTATTTGCGTGTTTTTCTTCTGGCAGTGTATTGGATCTTATGTATTTGTTGTTTGGCTTTGCACTGTTCTGCACAATCTTGTGCTGAGAGCCTATTAACAAGAAGATGAAGAAGAAGAACAGCGAGCCTCCTCTCCAAAAGAAGAAGATCATGGAGCCTATTAATGCTGTTTCAAAAGAAATCAAAAAGTCTCCAGGTTCCATGTTCCAGGATATACAACTAAACATAATATCCGCAAAAGATCTTAAAGATGTTAATAATTTCTCCAAGTCCCAGATGTCCGTATTCGCGATGTTTCAATCTCTGGCGGCCAATACTACGATAAACTCGCCACCACCCACTACTACCCTCACTCCGGAAGAAACCCCATATGGAATTTCCTCGTCAATTTCACCGTTAACGAATCTCTCGCTAACAAGAATCGTCTCTTTCTCAAAGTCAAACTCCTCTCCTGTAACAAATACCTCCCATGGAATACAACAATCGGCACCGTCTCCATCCCTCTCAAGGAACTTCTTGATAACCCTCCTGCTGCTGGCCACCAACTCAGTTACCAGATTAGGAACAACCCTCTGACAAATCTAAGGGTACCTTAAACCTCTCCTACAAATTTGGTGATCGTTTCAAAGGTCCGGCCACAGAGGAGACAGAGGAGTTTGATTGGAGTTTGCCACCGTGGTTATAGCTGGGATGCTGGTTTTAGTTTTCATGATTCTTCTGATTTTTTTTTCTTGTATTTTGTTAGGCTTCAACCTGAAATTTGTACTTAGTATTTTAAATATAATATAACTTTCATCTAATTTGATCTTGTGTGTTTTCTTTTATCTTTTATATAAGTTACATGTCATATTATACTTACTTTTTTGGTGATATATCATTTATTATACCATTGACAAATGAAATTATAGATTGAATAATGCAATTAGATGCAATCCATTGCCTGTTAAGAGGCCATTAATTAACAACAGAAGTTCCTTGAACACTTCAGTTAAGAAATCAAAGCTGTCGGTTACCAATAATGCCAAAGAATTTCGTTGATAGATAAAATGGAAAGAGAAGTTTATTGTGACTATACAGATTTTTTATAAAAGACGTTAATTTTCATGTCAAAGAAAGTTATTATATCAACCAATCATAAATCATAGTTTGATTGACTTTTAAGATAGATTTGCTTTGAGCCAAATATGTTTAATGATCCAACGTTTATAATGACCGATAAATTAGGAGCTGGATACAAATATAATCTTTATATTTATTGATTATATAATCATATTGTTCTGATATAATTTTTCCCTTTTGTTTATGTTGTTTGGTATGTTTGTTGATCGTATATGTTATACTTATATATAAATGTTAGATAATCTTGACCTAACCCTAATCCCGCCATTTTTTGGTGGATTTGATTAATTTTTATGAAGAAAAAGGTTCTGAAAGGAATCAAATTGGGTAACATACGCTTGCATTAAACACTTTATATCACTGAGCCACTAACATTTTTGTTATTTAAGTATTGTTTTTAACAAAGATATGTAGGAACGTCGACTTATGCAACCGCCCATCCTCCATTGATTAATTATTTCACATGAGCAAAATTTTAATTAGCAAATATGTAGTAACCACCCCCACTATGCAACCGCGAGCAAAACTCAATTTGGAAATATGTAGTAACCGTCCCACTATGCAACCGTTCACTTTGAATTTATTTATTTCTCATGCATAATATCATAATTATTACAAAAATGACATCAATCTTGACTCCTATTGCTTCTTTAACCGGTTGAAGAGTATTTCCGAAGCTGCAGGTTTGCATCGTTGATAATGGGTTGTAAGAATGTATGTTCTAATCTTATATTTCAGAATTGTTTTTGGTTAAATTGTTGATTGGTTTTTTTTATTGATTATATAATTATATTGTTCTAATATAATTTCTCCCTTTTGTTTATGTTGTTTGGTATGTTTGTTGATCGTATATGCTTATGGTTAAACCCTTCACTACTTTTTATGATTAAACCCTTCATTGATTATATTGATTAGAAGATATATGCTTAAGTTGTTCTGATCTTATAGTCAATTAATAAATCGATTTATTTTTTTAAAACATTATTGTATTCTATTAAATGATTGTAGATTGTTTTTTATAACCTATTAATCAATGAATAATTTCTAATTATATAGTCAATTTGATACCTATACATATGAAACTCTACAAAAAATCGTGCATCGCACGGGTTAGAGTCTAGTATGAAAAACCTGTACTAAGTGATTTGATTCCTAATAAAAAGAATCCTAGAAAAGAGTTGACAATAATTTTCCAATGATTTAGAATGCCATCAAATTGAGAGACATCATCAGAAAAACATGTATACAGTTGTTTAGGTTTTGTTTTGGTTATTCCTCTTAAAAAAGAAGTATTTTTTTTTTAACTGCGTTGTGAGATAAACAACAAAACCAACTCATAGAACACTGCATGTAAGTTTTGTCTGACTTCACAGTTCTGTATTAAATTGTTACAACAAGCTTATTTGGATAAAACATTAAGTTTTCGTCTCAAGCAAGGCATTTTTTATTTTTCTTTTTGCTATATATCTGTTGTATATATATTTTTTTAACAAATATCTGTTGTATATATTGTTTGGGCTAAAGGCCATTATGTTTTTCCCTTGCTATTAGTTGTTACAGTGATTGTTACCCATTCCCTTACGTTTCTACACACCTCCTTACTCTTCAAATATCTTAATATCCAAAAACGCTTTTTCTTTATCCAGTATACAAACATCACCCCCATCACTTTCTGTTGATTTTTTTAACCCCAATTGGTATATTTGGTTTTTCAAAGTCTATTTTCATCTATCAAAGTTATTACTAGGTGGAGTCACGGCTATGTCACTCTCTTTAAAATATTTTGTCGCACGGCTCAAAAGTATGCAAGCAAACTATCAACCACAACGTCTCCAGTATAAAACAAGACCGGCGACAACTGTGCCATTAACTATTGCATTATATATAACTGTTCAAGAATTACTCCCTCAAATATGATTATTAAGACCAATCGAATTTAATACTGAAACCATTCTAATATGGTATTGAGACCATTCAAATATGATGTTATCACCATTCTAACCTTTAACTTCACCAACTATGGTATTATGACCATTCAAATATGGTGCAACAACCATTCTAACTACTAACTTAGTCCATTTTTGGACATTAGTGAGAATGTTCAAAGCAAGGCTTTAAATAACACTCGTTGTCAAGGTCGCAGTTGCGTGTAGGATTTCCCGATTTCGGCTATTAGGGGTGTTGCGAAACTGATTATGGTTGTCGCAGTGTAAATTAATCACAACATTGCATAACTCTTAAATAATGATAGTAACGTAAATAAATTAAACTATAGATATATTTGAAGTTCTAAACTAGATAAGATAACATTATGTAATTTATGATCAAACATGCACTAAAAATATGATTTTCATCTATCTCAATTGAAAAAATATCCAGATTCTATGTCTATTGTAATGAACGGCATTTTGTTCTGGCCGTAATGGTGTTTCGTCGCGGCCATAATGGCGTTTTGTCGTGATTTTTGTTAACTCTATAAAAATGGTAACGTCGACTACCTATACCTTTTTGTCGCAGCATTTTTCTCGGTAATAGAATTTTTTTAAAACCTTGGTTCAATACCTTTGAGAGGAAATTATGAGTAATTTTTATCTCAATTCCTTCGACAATTGAGATCAGAATGTTCTGGACATCTTTTGTTTGAGTCTCATAGTAGTATAAAAGCTTCTTACCAAATCTGGATAGGTTTACCGGTGTTTTTGGTAAACTACGGGGGACTGGTTTTGGTTATTACAAGTAGATCAAACTAGAAATCGTAGGACATGTTGTGCATTTGTTTTTCAAGCGTTCATCGAGTTCGTAGGTTGCTTAACGAACGAGACGAGACAGTGTGGCGTCTTTCGACAGAAAAAAGGTTTTTAAAAGTAAAGTAAATGCATTAAGTTTAAAATTGCAGAAAGTTAAAGGAAAAATAAAGCACAATGCATTAAAAATAAAGGTGGTTCGACAAATCCTTTATATACATTCTTTATGACTCTTTTCTCTCGTGTTGATACTTCGAGTGTTTAAGAATTCTGTATAAGTGATTTGTGACCCGTTTCCCCTAAGGAAAACTACTATTTATACATAGAAAAATAACTGGAAAGAGTATAGCCCCACGATCAGCACTTCTTCCATGTAGACAACCGCTTGTCTCCCGTGTTCTCCATTGAGGAAACCGCTTCTCTTTGAAATTCGAATTTACTGCCTCAACGGAATTCGCTTGACTCTGACGGTTTTACATTTCTGACTCGTGTCTTTTCGAACCTTAAGGGTCTTAGACCTTTTCATGCTAAGTCCAACATCTCGTCGAAATCCCCTAAGTTGAAGTAAAGGCTTCGATTCCTGCAAGAGTAAAAGCCAACTAATGTTGATCACATTAAATAAGGCTGATGAAAATCCCAACTAACAAACTGCCCCCCTAAAAATGCCATTTTCGACTGAATATATTCAATGGAGAGAGTTGACTATTTTGAAAAACTCTAACTGTTTTAAAGCATATTATCTTGCTAATCTTGACTTTCAAGAGTAGTCATTTTAGTTTTTTCTTTTGACAGAAAGCAAAGATATTTTTTTTAACTTCCCACTAACTCCCAAAGAGTAACTTCCCTTCCAAATGTGGAACGGTTGCCAAGTATAGGAACCGATCTTATCGAATGTAGTTACCATTCTCTATAAAATCTGTTGTTTCGTTCCTCCCATAACACATTTCCCATTTGCATTCTTCCTGTGAAATAGAAAAACTTCCAAATGACCTCCTCATTATCATTACTGAAAAGGTCGCTGCCTTCGGAGTCCAGGATCTTTTGAACTTTAGCATGACGTCCAAATGTCATCGCCAATTTTCTAATAAAAAAGTGTCATTCAGGGCGCTAAATAAGGATTGTCTATGGTACATCGCCGATCCCCTACCGGATGCAACAAAATGTCGGTTTGCGCAGAGGCTATCCAAAAGTGGTCATGCATCCTACAGTGTGGCATTGGTTACCTTTATGCTTCAGCAAATTTGGCCTGACCTGGACGAGATCAAACTTATTATGGCAAAAGCGATAAAACATGGTTTCCATGGGGCCATATTCTTTAACACTATATATGCTAGAAGTGTTGTCTTAGCGAAGGATTCTCTGAGAACGAGGTTCTCTCTGCCTTTCGGGAACTTTTTGACCGACGTCAACTTGCTAACTCTAGGGACACTATATTGAACACAACAGGTCCACATTTTGTATGGAACGTTTTCTGCTTTAGGCGTATGATTCCAGGCCTGATCTACCAATTCTCTTGTCCTCATATCAGAGATTGGGAAGAGATCGGAAGACTTCGACATGCCAACTCACCTCTTCCAGGTGCATATCAAGACTACCATGTGATGGACTTTTGTCTCTCTTGTTGCCTCGATCTTCAACTCGCCTGGTTCCTTGAGAATTTCCGCTTTTTGGATTTCAACTTCTTATGGTAACGCGTGTTTTAGGGCTAAACATAGTTCCTTGTCAATCTTGACACGATAAATCCGTCTTTAGTGATTTTATCCACATTTCAATATTGTTCTCTGGCCCGTTAATTTAGGGCTAAATATAGTTTGGCTTTTAATTTAATGAAAAAATCTCATTTTGATTTCCATGCTTTCCTACAGTATCTTTGACAGACTTCAAGACTTTAGATTTGTCTTTTGGCATTAATTTTAATTTAACTATGATGCCATGTGCCCGTGTCTTGTCGGAACTACACTTGTGCTATTTTTATAATGTCTTGATTTCAACAATTTCTAACAACTTTGTCTGCATCATGATTTCTATCCACCAAAATTACTTATGGTTGTGCTTGTACCATTGGTTTGACTGGGTGAGGTCGAGGCACATGTTGTTGTCTTTGAACCATAGGTTCGACAATTTGTACAAATTGAGTATTTTGGATTTGAGGGATATTTTGGATCTGAGGGATCCGTTGATAGACAATTTGTGGAGGGGCGAAGAAATATGCTATTCTCCCCATTTGACTTGCTAATGTTTGGTAACCCTGATTCGTATTTTGAATCAAAGGGTTAAACACCGTACCATTTTGTTATGTGAAGAAATTAACCATGTCATGATTGCTCTCATGATCCATTTGTTTCCTAAACAACATCATAGATTTTGTAGTAAAGGCTGGTGGAGCATTTTTGCCAAAAACACTAGAACTTGAAGGACTATGCGTATTAAACGGTGTAAATGGATTTGCATGTTCTGTAAATGCAGGATTGTTATGCAAATTTTCCATCATTGAAGTTGGCATACTGTACGGTTGGTCCTTAAAGAAGTTCTGCGTATTTATCACCGTATCATCAAATCTAGCCCCAACTTAAGGGTTAGGAGAAGTAGGGACACTTGTAGACACAAGTACACTAGTAGTAAATGGTGGCACAAAGATACCCATTTCTGGTTGTGTCATTGGAGGGTTATAGTTGGAGCGGTTGTGGAAGCGGTTACTCCCATTTCCGTTGAAACCAGCATGGCCATGGTTGCCCCCAAGGTCGTTGATACACTAGCACCCACTGCAGGGGCGTATACCCATGTAAATTATGCTTGTCAAGAGGATTGTGATGATTGTCATGACATAGAAGCACATGTATTGGCAGATTTAGTCATTATCTTCAAAGTTTTACCACTTCTTAAATGCATGCAAAAAATGCGAATTTGTCCTTAGAAAAAGTTACTGAAAATAGTTGTTAATCTTAAGAAAAACGTTTTTACAAGAAAACAAGTTTTGAAAGACTAAGGCAATCTCTTCCAAAGGGTTTTTTGTTTGAAAAAAGCACAATGGAAATTTTTTCCAAAGGTTTTGAAAAAAGTTTAAAAAGATGATGCACAAAGAAAGTCCCATTGGGCGTGCCTGTTTGTTTATCGGTGTTTTTGGTAAACTAGAGGGGTTGTTCTGGTTATTACGAGCAGGATCAAACCATAAATCCTAGGACATGTTGTGCATTTGTTTTTCAAGCGTTCATCGAGTTCGTAGGTTGCTTAACAAACGAGACGAGACCGTGTGACATCATTCGACGGAAAAAGGGTTTTTAGAAGCAAAGTAAAGGCATTAAGTTTAAAATTGCAGAAACTTAAAGGAAAAATAGAGTAGAATGCATTAAAAATAAAGGTGGTTCGACAAATCAATTACATACATTGTTTATGACTTTTTTCTCTTGCGCTGGTACTTCGAGTGTTTTAGAATTTTGTATAGGTGATTTGCGACCCGTTTTCCCTATGGAAAACAAATATTTATACATAGAAAAATAACTGGAAAAAGTATAACCCCACTATAACCCCACGATCAACACTTCTTCCATGTAGAAAACTGCTTGTCTCCCACGTTCTCCATTGAGGAAACTACTTCTCTTTGAAATTTGAATCTTTCCACCTCAAAGGAAGTTGCTTGACTCCGACGGTTTTGCATTCCCGACTTGTGTCTTGTCGAACCTTAAGGCTTTTAGACCTTTTCATGCTAAGTTAAAATTCTTGTCAAAACCCCTTAAGTTGAAGCAAAGACTTCGATTCGTGCAAGAGTAAAAGTCAACTAATATTGACCACGTTAAATGAGGCTGGTGAAAATCTCAGCTAACAATAGGTAAGTTCTTTGAGAGAAATACACTTAGTCCATTCCTAGACATCATTATATTCACATATATTCCATCCTTTTTTGGATCCAAGGACAAAGATGACATTTTGCATTTCCTTCCCCATAAGTTTTCTGGTTTAGGTATTTGAGGAGGTTGAAAACTTTTTGATAGTAGTGCATTAGTTGAATGATCATTTACGATGTTCTTAGAAGTTTTGAGAAAATTAGAGGTAGTTCATTATGATGCATCACTAGTTTAATCAAGCTTGTTGATAGAAGTGATGGTTATAGCAGATATTTTAGAGGATTTTGGAGCATAAGCTTTCTTTATCTTGGATTATGGTGGAATGGATTTTGAAGGTTTATGGATTGTAATGATTTCATCAGGGAGGGAGTATTGTGCACAGTGGTTTGGAGAGGAAAACGAAGATGGAGTGAAGGGATTAGGACGAGGAGTTGGACGTTCCGAGGTTGATGAACATTGTGAAATCCATCACAATGTTCAAAAGCTGTTTGTCTTAGGCCTTAATTGAGTTAAATTTTTCCTAATAAGAAAATTCAAATTTTATTTAGTAATCGATCCTTATTGAGGTTTTTCATAATACACAATTTTTTTTTAATAACATTAAACCTATAATCGACCAATGGTTTGTAAAAATGCTATCAAGTAGATTTATTGTGTCAGCAAAATTTAATTCAATTTTCTTTTTCCTAACTTGATCACGTAGAAAAAGATGTTTTATTTCAATATGTTTATATCTATAATGTTGACTTGTAGTTTTTGAAAGATTTATGACACATGTATTGTCACACATAATTGAAATGTTATAGTACGTTAATGAGTACTCTTCTACTTAATTCCTAATCCATATCCTTTGAGCAAGAACTAGATGTAGATACATACCCAGCTTCTGTGGTGGAGAGTGCAATAGTATTTGATTTTTTACAAGACCATCAAATTAAGGCTTGTCTAAAGAATTGACATGACCCACTTGTGTTTTTTCTTTCAATTTTGCCTCTAGCAAAATCAACATCACTGTAAGGTACAAGATCAAACTCAAAACTTTTGCTATACAAAAATCCAAGATCAGTAATACTTACCGAATATCTAAACATTGACAACTATTTCATGAGATTTTTTTATCACATGTTTGAAATCTAGAACATAAACCAACTTCAAAGACTATGTAAAGTCTATTGAATAAAGTAAATATCCTAGCACGCCTTAGTATTCTTTTTAATAAATTGGTTTTCCATTCTTATCTTTATCTAAACTTAATGATGGATGCATGGAAGTTACCATAATATTTTCCTCATTCATATTATACTTTTTGAGAGGATCCTTTCCATATATTTCTTGATTTACGAAAATTTCATTTTGATGTTGCTTTACTTGCAAGCTAGATAAAAAACCAAGTTCTCCCATCAACTATTCTCATCTCTATTTCAGTTAACATGAGGTTTTAATAATACTCACACATATTTTCTTTAGTTGAACCAAAGATTATGTCATCCACACTTGAACCACGAGTAAATAAGATTTATTTGTTTTTCTAAACATTATGGTATCACCTTTTCCTCTAGATTTATTAGTCTTTCATACCAAGCTCTAGAAACATGTTTAAGACCATAAATTTCTTACATCTATTTGAAGAAGAACAAATATGCAATTATGTGCAACCTATGCAAGAATAATTCTAATTTCTTATAACATTGTCTTTGGAGAAAAGTCCCATCCTAATTAATACCTTCTTGTTGATTGTAGCATTTAGCAACTTCTTTATCGATAAGCAAAGAGATAGGTGACACATCAAGGTGAGTCTAAATAAAGTCAAATACCCCGATCCCATGCCGCCCACTAATAAGACATTATTAAAAAAGGGAAAATATATACATACGAGAGGCCAAACCAAAACCCTAAAAAATCAAGGAAAAGAAGAAAAGACAAGAAAATGAAAAGAAAAATGGCCTTACTAGAAAAGGTGCAGCTCAACCGCCCCTAGTTTACCCTTGGACCGAGTGTTGTAGGAATCGAATTTGGAGAGTGTTTCTTCTGCTTCTTCGGCTGATAAGGCGTAACAATGTAGTCAGCATCTTTACCTCGAATATGATATTCGATAAAAAGATCAAGTTCCTTTTGGAGTTGTGGACAAATGTCTGCAATCGGTGAATAATGACCAATAAGAGCGTCAACATTGACTTATGCGCTATCATTGGATACATTTTCTACCAAATTTGAAGCCTCCATATGTGCATTTACAATTCCCAATTAAAAAAATCAGGATTTCCTCAGTATTCGAATTCACGCTGAAATTATTTAGTCTTTATTCGAATTTATTTATTCAATACACAATTTTTATTCGAATTCACGCTGAGTTTATTTAATCGAATTTATTTATTTAATACGCAACTTTTATTTGAATTCACTTTATTCTAATTTATTTATTCAATACACAATCATAAAATAAATGCAAATATAAACAAAAATAAAGGAGCAAAAATAATAGACATAAAATCTCATTTTATTAATATAATTATTTATACAATTACAATGGGGTAAAACTAAATCTACAGAAGAAAAAAAACGCAAGAAAACCAACCTTCTTGGGGTAAAACTACATCTACTTCATTTTTCCCCAAGAAGGCGGCTCACCAATCATCTCAAACTCAAAGCAACATCTTGAAATCTTCAAAGATGACTCTTTAAATGAAAGACCAAGGATGGAAAAACAACATTGTTGTTGTAGAAGGAAGAGGAGGGACGAGAGTGAGGAGGAGAAAATGTGAGAAATAGTGAAGAGGAGGAGGGTATTTATAGGTGGTTTAGGGTAACATAGGTTTTAACTAAACTAAATGAGGTCAAAAAACGTGTAAAAACTTATAAAAAAACGTGTAAAATTAATTAAATTTCATTGACTACCGTCCAAAAAAAACGTGTTCTTGGTGCATGAACTACCGGCCAATCTGCGTGAGTTAACTAACGCCATCGGCCAAAGGTGCATGAGTTAACTCACACAGGGATATCACCTTTTACTCTAGATTTATTAGTCTTTCATACCATGCTCTAGAAACTTGTTTAAGACCATAAACTGCTTTAGTAAGTTTAAGAACATGATTAGACTTCTATTCATTAATGAAACCAAGAAGCTAACTTACATAAACTTCCTAATTTAAAAAAGCATTTCTTACATCTATTTGAAGAAAAAAATATGCAATTATGTGCAACCTATGCAAGAAAAATTCAACTCAGTAATTAGCGGAACTTATTTAGAAAAGCAAATAAAAGAAGAGATTGAGTGGTTGGAGGGTTTTAATTGTCCTTCCCAATGCGAGCGATTAAGTTTGATTGATTTAGATGTTTAATGGTGATCAGAGAATCCTTGAACCCCCTTTCTTCTTTGTTGGAAATTAAATTAAGAAATTATTCGTTTATAACTTGCCTTATATTGGATTTAAGAATGTAGAACATAACCCCGTGATGAATCAGTTGACGTTTTATTTTAATCCTTGCAATTCACTGCCTTGCGAATCACGAGGGTGCCTAAAGATAAGTTACAGAAAATACTCATCCGCAAACATTTGTATTTTTTCTACTACCAACACCTTAAACAGTAACCCCATTCATGGGATATTCCACCGTTTTTGCTTGATAATTTCATTAAATGGCATCAACTATTACTCAAGTTCTATATCCGAGCTTGCAAGGCTAAATGTACATCTGTGGACGTACCAGTTAAATAGGTCTTAACTCTCACCTTTCATATACCATCACTACAATTTTGTACTCCCCATGGTTGTTTGATCTAGCTTGCACGGAACACCTCCCTCTAAATAGATCTCATTTGGTTTCGTAACAATTTTCTCTTTTAATTCTCCGAACTCGGGGTTGAGTGGTGGTGGAGTCTGAATGAGTGTTGGAATTAGTTATTGTCATGGTGTTTAATTGGGCTCAATTGTGGTGATGATTTTGGAGGAATTTTTGTGTGAGCAGCTAGCGATAAGTGTTTTGAATATGTTTCTTTGATTATTCGCGATGGAGTTTATGGGTTTTGCTCAAGTTTGGTTCTTCGGTTGTGGGAGTTTGACTTTGATTAGGTGTTTGACTTTGACTTAGGTGTTGAATTGGGTTTTGGTCGTTAGCTTTCTTATTGGTGTTGTTGGTAGCAATCAGTTAGGGGTGTTTTGGTGATAGCAATTAGTTGAGTTTTCTCTTAAGTGTTTCGCCTATATACGGCGCCTATAACTTTGTTGTTTTCGTCTTGCCGAGCTTTGTTCATCTTATATAGAGATTTGGTTATTAATAAATTTTGTCGTTCAAAAAAATCATTTTTCTTTTTATTTTCTTTTAAAAAATTATAACTGTTTTATCACTTTTCTAAATAGTCATGACACACCGAAAATGTTAAAAATAGTTTCCCATAAAACATGGAACAACTCGGGAATTTGTATACATACCGAGAATATAATGTGGGGTGATATCATGTAGCACTTGAAAATGTTGAAAAATAAAAATTTAAATAATAAAATGGGAAAGGGCAAAACTGACATTTTTAGTGGTTTGTAGGAGTAAATATACAACGGCTGACCCTGCCTACACCCTACAAAGGGTAAATATTTCTCAATGCTCACGTCTATAGTTGGGATTACCGACCTCTATAGAGAGTAGTGATATTTGAACAACCATTTGATATAACTTTTGTGACAACTTCTTTTATCTCTCTTTTCATTTGTCAAAAATAATGGAGAGAGAAAAAGGAAGAGAGATAATAAGAGAATAATGTGAATATGAGAGAGAAAATTGTCACAAAGTGGTTGTACAAATATCATTTCTCGTCTATAAAATAAAGTACCTACAAAGATTTTCTCCTTCAAATTCCCACATTATAAATACTATCTCTGAACATCCAAAAATCACACACCAGAGATACATCAAAACCCTAGAAAGAACAAGCTAAAATCTCTCTTCTATTCTTCTCTCTTAATCTCTCTCTCTCTCCCTCTCTCTTTGTTGTAGGGTTTACCTTCTCTTGTCTCGTATACAGGGATGACGAAGGATAGTTACAGAACCCTAAAACTCAACATTATATCTGCAAAAGATCTCAAAGATGCTAATATATTCTCCAAGATGTCTGTATTCGCAGCTGTTTCAATCTCCGGCGACCCATACTCCAAACAACTCACTAACACCCACTACTACCCTCACTCCGGAAGAAACCCCACATGGAACTTTCCCATCAAGTTCACCATCAACGAATCTCTAGCTAAGAAGAATCGCCTCTTTCTCAAAGTCAAACTCCTCTCCTATAACAAATTCCTCCCATGGAATGCCACAATCGGCACCATCTATATCCCTCTCAAGGAACTTCTTGGTAACCCTGCCGCTGCTGGCCACCAAATCAGTTACCAGGTTAAGAAAAAACCCTCTCACAAATCCAAGGGTACCTTAAACCTCTCCTACAAATTTGGTGACCGTGTCAAAGGCCCGACCACAAAAAAGGCGGCAAAGAATGATGAATCTGATTTGTATTTTATGTGGCAAATCTTGATGGTGATGTAGCTGGGATGCTGGTTTTAGTTTTCATGATTTTGCTGATTTTTTTTTTGTTTGTATTTTGTTAGGTTTCAACATGAATTTTGTACTTAGTTTTTTTAATATAAAATAACTTTAATCTAATTTGATCTTGTGTGTTTTCTTTTATCTTTTATATAAGTGACATATCATGTTATACCTTTTTTAATTTCAAAAAAAAAAAATCATATTATACTTACTTTTTTGGTGATATATCATATATTATACCACTGTCAAATGAAATTATAGATTGCAATTAGCAAGTTCTGTCATGTGTCAGAGATAATTGTTCGTGTATGATCTCACAACCCATGATGTGTTGGAGCGCTTTATAATGTGTATATTTTCTTTTGGCATCTATGCATGTACACCTTGTGTATAGTATTGTCTTTTCCTGAAGGAAGTGTATTTTTATAGAGTGAGAAACAAAGGAAGTGTATTCTTGGAGTAACAAAGCTAAAGAATTTTGTGCACATATAAAGTGGAAAGAGAAGTTTATTGTGACAATACAGATCTTTTTATAAAAGAAATGGAACATTGTAAGTCATTAAGAGATTAATTTTCATGCCAAAGAAAGTTATTCTATCAACAAATTATAAATCAAAGTTTGTCTGAATTTTAAGATAGATTTGCTTAGAGCCAAATATGTTTAGTGATCCAACATTTATAATGAACGATAGTGTCAAAATAAATATTTAAATGAAAAACATGATAAATAAGGAGCTGGATACAAATATATATAATATGAAAAGCCTTGCCTATGAAAAGCCTTGCCTATGTGATTTGATTCCAAATCCTGGGAAAGAGTTGACATTAATTTTACAATGTTTTAGAATGCCAGAAAAAACTTATATGCAGAGGTTTAGGTTTTCTTTTGGTTATTCTTCTCAAAAACATAAGTTTTGTCTGACTTCACAGTTCTGTATTAAACTGATTACAACAAGCTTCCAATCAGTTTGAATAAAACATTATGTTTTCGTCTCAAGCAAGGCGTTATTTATGAATTCTGCTCTTTACCCCAAAAAAATTGCTCACTCCCAACTGAAATACCGAAATTGCTCCTGCATGAGTTAACTCACGCTAGTTGTGTTCTCTGCGTGACTTAAGTCACGTTGGCGTAAGTTAAGTCACGCTACGTGACTTAATTGTATATACAGCAGAACATATAAAAAACACTCATATTTCAAACTTCTCTATATACGATTTTTTCCCCTCCAAATCCGATTTTCTTCATTCTTGCGCCATTCAAAGTCAATTTCTCCCACAATATCAAGTAAGTGTTGCTTATCCTACCTCATTGCATTTATTTGTTTGAAATTTTAGATTTTTTTAAGAAATTTATCATTTTTAGGTTTTTAGAAATTTGGCTTGCATGTTAGTTTTTAGGATTGTTAGTGATGAATTAAGTTAGGAATTGTATCTTAGATGTTGTTTTGAGTGAAATGTGGTAATTTTAGGATTTTGAAATTGTTTGATTTTAAGTTGATTGAAATATGGACTCTAGGTGTTTGTTAAAATGTCTCAATAAATTTTCTTTTGATTTTTTTCAATGTTAATGATGAAATTAGTTAGAAATATGTTTGCTAATGTTGATTATAGTTAGTTTGACTGCAATGTGGTAGTTTACGGATTGAAATGACACTTCTGAAATTTAAGTGTTGTTGAATTGTTAGAAATGTTGTTGAATTGTCCGTATGAAAATGTCTCATATATTTTTTGCTTTTTGAAATGTTATGCAGACATGTCTCATAGGGACATGTCTCAGATGCATGACAGGCCTGTCAGAGTTAGGTTAGGGAGGCAGCAGTCCTCTACTAATAGTGCACGGAGGGAAAAACAAGTACTACACCCTCCTTTGGCTAGTCGAGGGAGAATGGGGCAATAGGGTTGATGCTGCGCGAGGGGATCCACGTTACAGACGGGTCCATCCCAGATGGTGGACCCGACATAGTATCAGCATGAGCGGTGTTGGAGTAAGCCCTAATAGCCAATCTATATTGATTGAGTTTGGCTTTGTATCATGATATTAATATAAATATATATTGTGAATATATAATAATAAGACATTTCTTTGTTGATTTGGTTTTGTTTCAAAATAACAAAGTCCTTAGAATAGTTAGTCTAATTAATGGAACATTTAGTATAACTTAATTGTGAGACCCCATTAAACATAAGGACACTATTATTAAAGTATCCATAGTCAAGCTTTATTGTTAAGTGGGATATCATTAAAGCATGAAGACTATTATGTGCATAGACTGATGATCACATCTCAAAGATCATGGATAAAGAAATTATCAAGTATTCACATAGATATAAATATTGTGAGTAATATTTATATTGGATTGACCCACCATGAGAATACTACATAGTAAAAGATATGAAAAGTGTCATAAGATATTCTTATGGTGATAGTGGTGTATTCCACCCTTTGACCTGAAACCACTATGTACCCTAGATGTTGGAGTCGAGTGCTTTGTCACCATTCAAACATTGTCTGTAACAAGATGACTATGATGAAATTGGTTGATGGGTACTCCACGAATCATGCTGACGGACATGAGTGACCTAGATGGAATTTTCCCCTCCTACATAACAGGAGAAATGTCTAAGGGCCCAATATTGAACTGGACAAGGGTGACATGCTATGTCTTGTGTTCAATATAGACATGAGGGAAAAAGGTAATTATCCACATGATAATTATCACAGAAAGGTTTCGTCAGATCACATGACATTCTCGTCACTTGGGTAACAATGATCATGTGTTGCTAGATACCGCTCACTGTTTATAATATTAAATATGTGATTTAATATTATTGTCAATGTTACGGGAACCTATACGGTCACACACAAAGGATAGATAGATGAGAGAAATAAATAAGTAAGACTTATTTATAAAATAATAAGTAAGATTTATTAGTAATTAAATAATTAAGTATGACTTATTATTTAATTTATGAAAATAGAGAAACGCTATCCACCATAAAGTACGATGTGTTTAAGTGAAATTTGGTGCACCGTAAGGTGCGGTGTACTTAAGTGCTTGGTTTGTTGACCACACAAGTGATCCTATAAATAGAACCTTGTGCTGAAGCATTGTAGACTTTTTGTGAGTGTTTAACCTAATTCACAAAAGTTGTGAAACCCTAGCCGCCGCTCTCTAAACCTTGTTCTCTTTGAATCTCCATTGAAATTGGCTAGCACCGGTCATCGAAGAATTTCTGTTCGTGTGGACTAAGTAGAGGTATCTCTACTTTGCTTTGCTCATGATCAGAAACTATTTTGCTACAAAGGTTCTGCGCTTCAAGAGGTAAACACATAATCTTAAAGTGTTTAAGTTTGTGTTTGATTTGTGATTAATGATTTAATCAAGATCTGTTTCTTTTCAATGGGATTTGTTCCGCTAAAAGGATTAAAATTTTGAAAAAAACTCTCTTAGAATCCCTTCAAGCAGCATCATCATTATCAACATTATCAAGAGGAGGTGTATCAACCTCAATATCAGGAGGGGTATCAGCCTCAATATCACGAGGGGTATCAACCGCAGTATTAGGAGGCGTATCAGTATGAGCAGTAGTATGATCAGCCTCCTCAGTAGTAGGCCTTATGAGTTGTCGCTTTTACCGGACTTCGGTACACATGCAAGCTTTGGAGCGATAAAGTAGTAAGTATAATTGCTTTATTTAAATTAATGATATGTTACTAATTATTTTACTAATTATTTTTACTTAGAATATTTCATGTTTATTTTACGTATTATTTTTTTTAACGGTTTTTGTTAGAATACATGACATTTATTTTCTAATTAGAATATTTCATGTTTATTTTACGTATTATTTTTTTAACAGTGATTGTTAGAATACGTGACATTTATTATCTAGTTAGAATATTTCATGTTTATTTTACGTATTATTTTTTTTAACAGTGTTTGTTAGAATACGTGACATTTATTTTCTACTTAGATTATTTCATGTTTGTTTTACGTTTTTTTTTTAACGGTGTTTGTTAGAATACTACATTTATTTTCTACTTAGAATATTTCATGTTTATTTTACGTATTATTTTTTGTAACGGTATTTTTCACTTTAGTTGTCGTTTGAAGGTAATCATTGGTTATGGGACCCGGTGAATGCTTCCGGTCTTACCTCCCTCCTTAAGACTGGGTACGAAAGCATTTCTCACGGGCTAGTTTGTGCTTTGACTGAGAGATGGCATTAGGAAACTAGCAGCTTCGATCTTCTTATTGAGGAGATGACCGTCACACTAGACGATGTGGCGTGTCTTCTAGACATCCCCGTCGTTGGAAGGCTCATTGAGGAGGATGACTTATGTCACGACTGGGCCGTGGAGATGATGGAGAATAATGAGATACTATTTACGGTGGAGGATGCGGTGGAGATGGTGGATAAACATTCAGGTATGCATGTTAGTTACACTACCCTGAAACAACGTTATGAGGAGCTGTTGAATAGGTGTAACCAGTTGGTGGGGGAGGATTTATCAGAGGAGGAGGAGGAGGAGGAGCAGAGTCGTGTTAGGCCCACCTGTGTTAAGGCATTTTTGTTGCTCTTGCTTGGCTACACCCTTTTTGCTGGCAAGAACAACAAAACCATTAATTTGTTATGGCTGCTTGCGATTAGGAATTTGGATGAGTTAGGCGAGTGGTCATGGGGCGGGATGGGACTTGCTTTCTTGTATGAGCATCTTTCTCTTACCTCCAGCTCACATGCTGGCGCCGTTGGTGGTTACATGAGCTTGCTTGTGGTAATATATATTTTTTCTTATTTTTTTAAGTTAATCGTAAATGTATAGTTTCTTGTATGATACTTGTGTGCTGATACAAATTTGTCTCTTTGTGTTTGCAGGGATGGGTTTTTGCTCACTTCAGACATCTCATTCCGAGGAGGAAATATGAAGATTACGATCGGGCAAACCCGTATGTGGGTAGATGGAAACCTCCCAGGGGGTTTGCTGATGTTGCACAATTTAGAGGCTTGATGGATTCGATGGAGCATTGTCATGTCATCTGGAAGTCGTACGAGTACCGACGAGACGTGACTCCTTTTCAGGATGTATGCTGGTCCTCCAGATGGATCATGGCCAGCAAAGACATGATTGTGCGTTACTTACCAGAATGGGTTCTGAGGCAGTACGGCTATGTTCAGACCGTTCTCAGACCTCCTACGACAATTCATCCTCTTGAGGCAGCACAGGTTGTTAATGCTTTCTTGGAGTTTGCTCTCCATGTCCTTAGCCAGCATGAGAGGGGTGAGCCGGTCCCGAAGGACAAGGAGTGGATGCATTCAAATGGGTACATTAAATGGTTTTACCGTGTATCCCATCCTCTTATCGTCAGCCTTTCTCCCGTTCCTGAGTCCGATGTTCCCATACCTGTCTACCAGGAGGTTATTGTTGAGCAAAAGTGAGTCAAACATCCTCCAGATCCATTCCAGGTCATCGGCAACATCAGATCCAGAGTGAAGCATACAATGGAGATTCCTGAGGTGGTTTCAAATCCGCTATTTTTCAGCATTTTGGAGGGCATTCGGTCTGATTATATCGTGTTTGACGAGGTGTCGGCTCCGTGGAAGAGGAGTAGGAGTCCACGGGAGTAGCAGTAGAGTCTTATTTTATGACTGTTGTATAATTGTATTATTTTTATGACATTTTGTCGGATTTGAATGTAATATATTTACACTTGCGTGTTTGCGTTATTTTATTCCTTTATTCTTCGTATTTTAATTATGAGTGAATGATTGATTGAATGAATGCTTGAATGAATGATGAAAAAATGATGAAATTGACTAAATGGATGTATAAATGAATGCATGAATGAAGAAAATTAGGGAATATGAAGTTTCTAGCCGTGCAGGTTTTTTGCACAGACTTAGCGTGAGTTAACTAACGCAAGCCATGTATCATGTGTGACTTAAGTCACGCAGAGATTAACACTAGCGTGAATTAAGTCACGTTGTGTGAGTTAAATCACACAAATGTAACACTAGCGTCACTTAACTCACACAGGGGTATTTTGGTATTTTCAGTTGGGAATGAGCAAAAACTGTTGGGTAAAGAGCAGAATTTGTTTTTTATTTTCCTTTTGCTATATATCTGTTGTTTATACTGCTTGGGCTACAGGCCATTATGTTTTTCTATCCACACCCCCTTACTCTTCAAATATCTTTTTAATATCCAAAACACCTTTTCTTTCATCTAGTATACAAACATCACCCCTTTCACTTTCTGTTGATTTTTTATTTCCAATAGTTATATTTGGATTTTCAAAGTCTTTTGAAAAAGAATTTTCATCTACCAAAGTTATTACTTGGTTGCGTCAAGTCGCTCTCTTTAAGATGTTTTGTACACTGCCCAAAATTATGCAAGGCCAACAATCAACCAAACGGGTCTCCAAGATAAAACAAGCCCAATGTCAATCGTGCGATTAATTATTGTAGTAAATCGTTCGAGAATTACACCCTCAAATATGAATATTAAGACCACTCGATTTTAATACTGAAACCACTCTAATATGGTATTGAGACCACTCAAATACGGTGCTATCACCATTCTAACCTTTAACTTCTCCAACTGTGGTACTATGACCACTTAAATATGGTGTTACCACCATTCTAACCTCTAACTTAGTCTATCCTTGTACATCAGTGAGAATGTTCAAAGCCTTTGATCTGGTATTATGGCTTCCGCAAAACCATTTTTGGGTGGAGGGTCGAATGTAAACCATCCACAAAGTTCCATCGGCGAACACTATGATTTATGGGAAATTTGTATACGAAGGTTCAAAAATATGGAATGCGGTAAAAAATGGTCCTCTTATTCCCACTTCAATCGTAGATGGCGTAAGCTCACCAAAACCAAAAACATCTTGGGAGGAAGATTATCACAAAAAGGTTATATATGACGAAAAGGCCATAAACATATATGCATTCTCTTTAGGAATGGATAAATTCTTTAGAGTCTCAAATTGCAAGTCTGCTAAAGAAATATGGGATACCTCAGAAGTCACTCGTGAGGGAACCGAATATGAAATGTTTAGAATGTTAACAAGAGAGCGTTATAACAAGAATGGTTCATACAAGTTCTCTTGGGTTTTGATAATAAATAAATTATTGAAGAACAATTGGATTGCTAACATATGTTCAAGTGTGCAAAACTCTTATCACGAAGAAGGAAGAAATGAAGAGCATCAGAAAGAGATTGAGAAACATAAAAATCTATGGATGAAGATATAGGTAAAGGTCACCCAGAAGTCAACATCCTAGTAGACAAGAGTCATATAGAAGTTGGGGAGTAACACAAAAGATGTGAAGGACATCAACACAGAAGCTAATTAGGCTACGTTATTCCGAGGGGCCCACAATCCACATAAGCTTTTGATGTATTCTTATAGTTGTCTTTATCACTGCATTTGGCAGAGCATATATTTTGACTTCTTCTGTCTACGTGTAAAGGACATCAAGAACAAGGAAAACAACAGATAATTCCCCTTTCAACAAAGGAGATTCAAAGTGATTTCCAACGGGATTATCCATATCAGGAAAAGGGCCAACGTTCGTGATTTTGGTTTATGTTGGGTTTGTGGGGTATTAACTTGGGTTTGGTTTAGGTGTTGATTTTATTTTTGAGGTTCGTTTTTTATTGGTGTTTAGGATGTACGATGTATGCATTTTTTTCGGGGTGTTCCGCCTATATATGGCGCCATTTGATTTGCATTTTCTGTCTTATCGGTCCATGTTCGTCTTGTGCAGGGACTTAGTTATTAATTTATTTTACAGTTAAAAAAAATCATTAGCAAACAAAAATTGTTGTTGCATCCATTAGCAAATAAAATGGTTGCATTCATTAGCGATGAATAAACCATTTATTGTTGGTTGTATACCTCTGGTAAATCAAATGTAACATATTGAGTGATACATTTTTTAAGGTTGCAGTTTGTTGGTGTCAAATCATGTAACAAATTTGAGTGTTCTAGTTTTTCGTTGTTTTATTTCCATTCCCATTATTGTCAAAATCACGATCAAAATCACGCACAATGGCCTAGTGGTTGGCTTGGGATCTTGGAGTTTGCTCCACCAAAGGTCTCAGGTTCAATTCCCGTTGGTGCCAATTCGGTGGGCTAAGTCCATACAGAGCTTGCTCTAGCTTTAAATGGGGCCCCCGCAAGTGGGCGGTGGGATTGGTCCCCTCCAATTAGTCGGTTCTTGGATCGGATACCGAGTTTTAAAAAAAATAAAAATTCACGCACGAACACCTACGGTTTTTTTTATTTTACTCACCTTCATCGTTTCAAATTGATTGTAGAATAGAAAAACCAGCAAAATCGTGTTAAGGTCCATCAAAATCACATGAAATCGTCAAACCGCAGCAAAATCGCGGGATTTTTCACAATTTTGAAGGACTCTTGGCTTTTTTTAGTACTTAAGAACCTGATATTTTGAGTGCTTATGAACTTAGTCTTTTTCATTTTGAGTTACTTTATGAACTCATTACTTGGTTGTTATGAATTGTAGGGATGATGATTATGACTTATTAATTTAGTTTAATGTATTTATGATTTATAAGTTATTTTGTTCTTGTATTATAATTTTAATTTTATGCTTGTACGTGTATACATGTGAAGTTACAATTTTGTGTATATATGCTTGTGTGTGTGTGAGAATTAGTTAGCTAAAGTAATTATTGCGTATTTGTGTAAAGCTCTTCTATTTTGACTTTACGATTTTTCGATTTCGTTAGCTTGTATTGATCTTACGAAAGTAGCTGAGTAAAATCTTTGATTGTGTATTCCATTAAAGATCATTGGATGTGTGGCTAAATTACTTGAATTTCTTGATTTTTCTCCCTACAAACATTGAAGTGCATAAAGAAGAACAGTTGTAAATAAATTATCCCCATATCCATTTGCTTCCATATAGAAGACAAAACATTTGAACACCAACATACAAGATTATATAACATTGTAACAAAATATAAAAAAACTCTATGAAAAAGAAAAAAAAACACAAACAAAAGAAAAAGAAAACTATGGCAGCTAGCTAGCCTCCTTGGCCAGCATATTCTACTATCTTTTCAGTACACCATATGTGTAGTAGCCTCTACTATGCGGCTGAAAAAAGAAAAGAACAAAAAAAAACCATTTGTGTGGTTATTTTAGCCAACACAAATGTTTCTGTGTCAAATGAATATTAATGATATGATATACTATAGTTTGAGTCATGCATTTGTGTTAGTATAATAATCATTCTATGGCATAGGAAAAGCCACAGAATGATCTTGAGAGGAACATAAAGATATGATTTCTTCTAGTGTTCCATTCATACAGTCTCTGTATTTGTCATACAAAAAGCAGTCATCAGTTATATTAGGCTTCATTATCGATTTTGTCTCCATTTGTGAGAAATCTTCCATCATTAAAGGTGTTTGCGGGAATTGATTATAGAAGCCACCATACATAGGTATTTCTATATCCTGCATCATTAAAAAAAACTATATTTAATATTAAATATCATGATACACACTACTAGAAAAAATAAAACCTATGACAAAAAATTAGTGATAGAAAATATAATTTAGGTTTAATTATCTCGTCACTAAATTTATTGACGAAAATTATATAAGACTAAATGCAAGCTTTTCTTTAATATTATAATTATATAAGACTAATTATCTCGTCACCAAATTTATGTTGAATTATGCTTAATTATCTCCACAAAGAAAATTATGTTGAATTATTTTTTTTCTAGCTCTTTAAAAAGAAATTATAATGTTCTTATTGAAATATATGAACTATGAAGACATATGCATGTATAACTCATGCCTAGCTAATTGGAACTAAAGTTACTCTTGGGAATAGTGCAAGTGGCAAAAGAAGAGTAGGGTTATTTCTATTGTAGAGGCTTTAGGTTTAAAAGGAAAAGATTAAAAAGGGATATACTTGATTTAAGGGTGTAAGAGAAACTTTGAACTTGTTGAAGTCCCCAATCAAATGCATATATTGCTCGCATGAATTCAATAAATATTGGAAAGATAGTTGAAATAGTTGTAATATCACCATAGCTTTTGCTAAAATTGGAAATGATCAAAACATTATTGATAAAAAAGAATGTGATTAAAGCTAAAGATGTATCATAGTGGTTTGGTATGTGTATATGCTTTAGTCTTTGAAACCTAACAAACCGTGAGGAAAAATAGGAGTAAAGAGATCTTTACTTTGGAAAACGTTTTGAGTATATAGTCAGTCAAAAGAAATTATAGGGAATGGTGAAGAAAAGCTAAATTGGAGAGTCAGTCCAAGTGAATTTTAGAAGTGAGCTTTATAAAAAGATTGAGAACTTCATCATACTCCCAACTTTCATCCCTTTAAGATCAAAAGAGAAACTCAAAAATATGCTATGTGGGCCATTAATAAAATCCAAAAATTTACATGTAAAATTACCAAGACATATACTATTAAAATATGTTAAATTTCGCCATAAAAAATAGAGAGAACCCTCTCTAATTTTCATTGGCATTTCAACATGTTTGATTAAAATACAGAACTAGAAATGATTTAAACTCTAATATTGTATGTAACATTTGAGGTGTGATAATGAAGCCCTAAATTTTATTAAAATACATAATAGGGCTGGAAATGCAGGGTAGGCAAAGGAAGTCATCATGAGCATAAATGCTACAAACATGGAGAAAAAGGAAAAGTTAATATACCAAGCAGATCAATATAATAATGATCATGCTATGACCCCACTTTTGCTTTTTCATATGTCCCCTACCAGTCTAATAGATTCATGACACATCTACGTGAACATTACTACAAAACAATCACAATCATTTGTATATATGATTTTTAAGGTTGTTTTAATTAAAGTGAAATAATTTTAATAATCTAATTAAGTTACCTGAAATAAATTTGAGGGGTAGCTTATTCCCATTGGGTAAGAAATAGCTGAACTATTTTCTTCTTCATAGGCAAATTGTGCATGAAAATCTTCAGTCGGTATATTATTACATGTATCTGTTGGTGTACATGTTCCTTGAGTGACATCAGATGAAGAAGCATCACATAGAAATTTTGGATGTTCATCATGATTAAGAACTTTTTCATCCATAGTTTGCATTATTTCTCTTGAAATCTCAGTGCCACCACTTGAGTCTTCCTCTTGCACTTGTTCTTCGAAGACCATCATTTCCTTCTTTGTATCCTTAACTTGTTCTTCTTCATTAGTTTTTGTTGGGATTTGAATTGTCTTCTTGAAAATTCGACACAATGAATATGAATCCTGAAAAAAATTATTCATAACATTACTTAGCTTTTAATGGTACAATTTTTTGTGTGGTAGGAAGTAATGATTTAATTCATATATGCACTAAAAAATGTTTTACTTTAATTATAACTATTTTATAGTCCTATTAATGATTGTTTGTAATTTGTTGACATCTTAAAACTTTTTACATTGAGAGTGTATTAAAATTAAACACTGTGATATTGGATGCAATGCAAGAAAAAAGTAAGAAAATATAAAGCAAATGTATAGCAAGATTGGAAAAAGAAAAGGGTTAATAGTAATACTACGTACACGAGTCTGAATTTTTCATCACAACATTTTGATCATAAGCTATTTTCTTAAAGATGAGAAAAGAAAAATTAAAGTTTGCAAGTCATATAAAGAAAAAGAAAATAAAGGAGCATATAGTGACTAGTGTAGGCATGTGCATCCTTGTAGAACAAGGTACAAAACAGCAGAGATGAGTTTTGCTCGTCTATATTTGATTATGTGAGATAATGATAGCAACATAAGCTGGTCAATCTCAAAGTAATCATATATGGATCAGTGATATACAAATTTTGGATTAAAGTAAGCACTAAACAACGGTTTTGTCTCATGATTTTTTTTTTTGTAGCCTTTTAGGGTTCCATCTATGAAAAAATTCAATCTTTTAAATCAGCAAAAAATGATATATAAAATTAAGAGAATAGATACTTAAACTCAAATACCAAACTCTATTTTCAACAAAACAAAACATTCTCAAAACTAACATAAACTCCTTAAGTAAAAAAATAAAATCTAACATTAACTCCTAATTAAAAGTGGACAAATTGTTATACATAAAACTTTAAAAGATAGATAAAGAGAGAAAAAAGAATCATTTCGCAACTGTTTGTATACAGCAACCTAACAACCAAAATTAACTGCTTGACTGTTTCCCTCCTTTATTTGTTTCATAATATTATCTATTTTCTTCAAAACCCTAGTTCTATTTAGTTATTTCTTAAATGATATTTATACAAAATAAAGCCTAAAAATCTCCAAGCTAATATATTCCTTCTTAAAAAGAGAAAATTAATAGATGAACAAGATAATATCAATGAGAGAAATAAGTTCATGCAAATTTCAAATTTCTAATTCTTTCGTGAATATTACTAACAACTAATTATTAATATTTGCCGTTTAAAAAACAAAAGTTACATAAATCTTAATATGTACCTTCAAAGAAGAGAGAGAAGCACCAGGATGTGATTCAATAAGTCGATATTCATGCATAACCCAATTGGTTCTAATCCCATGAGGTGCTCTACCTTTGTAATAAACAAGTGTCTTCTTCATTCCAACTTGTCTCTTTTGAGAGTTCACTGCCCTATCTTTTCCAGTTGCTTTCCAATAACCACCTCTTGTTGCTCTATTTGTTCTTGACCCATTTGGATACTTTCTATCTCTTGGACTATAAAAATACCACTCCATATCCTTGCTAGGAAGAAATGATCTTTCTGCAAATAATTAATGCTTGTTATGATCTTAATTAAATATATATATATGATGGCTGAATTATATAAAATAAAAATATGAATGCATGAGATGATTATATATTATTGTATGAAATGTACCTGGTAAATCCCAAGGTTCACATTTGTAGAGATCAACTTCTGCAATTATATCAAGCTCTATAGTTCTTCCTGTTATTTTTCTTTCTAAGTAGTAAGCAACAAGTTCTTCATCTGTAGGGTGGAACCTGAATCCAGGTGGTAGAGTCATTGGAGCCATTGCAAACTGTTGATGAATTAATTGTAGAGAGAGAGAGAATGAGAGAGAGAGAGAGAGAGAGAATTTGGAAATAGGGATATGAACAAAAACAACTTGAGTAACATTGAACTAAATAGGCCACTGTTGTGATCAAATAATGTACAATTTACCCTTGAATTTTTGGTATATTTTATTACTAAATGAAGGGTTAAAGTGTAATTATGGTGAAAAATGAAGGGCTAAAGCGTAAAAGAGGATATAATACTTTGGCTTTTGAAGAGATTCTATGTGTAAGTTGTTGTGTGAAAACCTAGAGGGAGAGGATAAGAAGCTTCTCTGCTTTTGTCTGCTCATAAACTAACAAAAAACAGTGTCCCTCTCAAAAGCTTCTGTGGGTCCACTAAACCGTCCATATAAATAATCTATGCTGCCATAATTATTAATTAATCATGTAACATATGGTATATATGTCTATCAAGCACGGATACGAACACAGATACCGAACACGGACACTAACATGCCGATACAGTTAATAATTTGAAAAATTACATTATTCAGTATAATTATAAGTGTTGGTGTCGTGTCGGGGTCTGACACGACACGTGTCCAACACCGAGACACGCCTAATCCGAAGAGTGTCCGTATTTCATAGTTTCATTATTATAATGTAATTGATATATGTATTGTTTGTTTGAGGATCAGAAATAACATAGAGTATATATCGCCTGGTTCAGTCGGTATGAATTTATCTTTGATCTTATAATAACCAAAACTCGAATTATTATTATTTTGTTCATATGTCTATGGTAAGGGTTTATGCGAGTAATATATAAATTTCTCTCTAGAAGCATTGAAATCCAACTCACATAATCTTTTATATAAAAAAAATAAATAATATGTGCATGTATTTTATGATGTCACAGTGTGTTTTTCATAATTAGATACCTAGCTAGCATTCCATGCAAAAGGGAACAAGGTATATAGAATCTTATACGTATTGGTTCATCATGTGCAAGCTATTGTACTAAAGCTGCATGCCCCTGGACCCTGGTTTTCATTATAATACAATCATGTAAAAAGGAAGGATAAAAATGAATGTGGACAATCTTATCATATGAAAATTTGTATATACGACGTACAGGTTTATGGTTACTTTGAAATACAATTAGTTTAAGTTCGGTAGCCTCCAATCTTTAGATTTCCTTAATAAATAGTTTTCTTTATTGTTTTTTATTAGGATTCATCGTAGGTTGGAGTGACTTGAAATATGTGTTGAAATTAGGGTTTGTACTTTGTGAGCATTAAATTTAATTTCTTATAACCTTTTTGTATCACTATTTTCATAGAGGATTGGAGAGCTCCTCTATCTCCTAGATGTAGGATAAATTTTTTTAAATTGGGTAAACAAATATTGGTGTGTTAGTTTTCTCTACTCTTGTATCTTGGTTGTTTTGATTATGTTTGTGGTTCTGCTTCACACATAGATCTAGTTTTGTTTGTGGTTGTTGTTGCTTGAAGCTACTTTGATTTTGATCACTCCTTTCTTTTTCTCCACACATCTAAGTTTATTGATGTGATATTTAAGTCTTAAATTCACAACAATTGGCGTCCATCGTGGGACAATGTGGTAAATTGGTTAAGTGAGTGTCATGGGTTCAAAGTGGGACATTGAGAAGTTTTCCGGAAGTAATGATTTCGTGTGGAATGTTAAAATGCAAGCGGTGTTGACACAACAAAAATGTATTGGAGCATTAAAGGGTGAAGTTGTGATCTCATCTAACTTGAAACAAGTGGATAGGCTATAGATGATAGACAAGGAAAATAGTAATATTGTGTTATGTCTTGTAGATAAGGTTTTAAGGGATGCCACTTGGGAAGCTACCGGGACATCGATATGGGTTGAGTTGGAGTAGTTGTACATGATAAAATCTTTGGATCTTAGACAATTTTTAAAACTACAGCGCTACTCATTTAGGATTGTTGAGTCTAAACCTATCACGGAGCAACTAACAAAATTTAACAAGATTATTGATGATATGGCAAACTTGACGTGAATATGGATGATGAGTACAAGACTTTGTTGTTTCTTTGTTCTTTATGGAAGTCTTTTAATTAGTTTAAGTGAATATGGATGATGACGAAAAGAAAGGCACCACTACTTTAGAGGATGCCCAAGTGGCTTCAAGAGCCTTGATCGGGTGTCCAGTAGGCATAATATCTTCAGAAGGAGGATCATCACGAACCTGTTAGGAGTTAGCTTATGAATATTTGAGTTAGCTTATGCAATTTTAATCATGTTTTAGTGAGATTAGGTTTAGCTTTTGATGTAGCAACAAAAGTAAGTATTTATGTTATCGTCTCCACAGGGACTGGTGCGATATTCTAGGCCGTTCAACAATCAATATCGTTCTGAGCTAGGGTTGTCGGATATTTTGTTGTTTCATACACTATCAAACTAAGAAT
>Ga0315914_1001770_pt1 | contig 32891 bp, 19 predicted proteins | sample MpolenodulesMG_FD_203920 | JGI IMG/M metagenome (GOLD analysis project Ga0315914, IMG submission 203920) | Medicago polymorpha root nodule microbial communities from Los Angeles, California, United States - elongated nodules | ecosystem: Host-associated > Plants > Roots > Nodule | place: USA...
AAGTCTCTTTCAGTTGTGATTGAGCAAAGGAAGTCTCTTGGAGTTGTCCTTGAGCATAGAAGTCTATTTCAGTTGTGATTGAGCATAGAAGTCTCTTGGAGGTGTCCTTGAGCAAAGATAAGTCTCTTTCTTGTGTGATTGAGCAACTTGTAATTTTAGATTACATTTTAGTGGAACTCTCCTTGGAAGTGCAAGGAGGACAGGACTACTTCCGGTTTGTGGAAGGAACCTGTATAATTGATTGTGTTCTTTCTTATTCTGTTCTTTACATTATCCGCTGCACATAGTCTCTGAACTCACTTAGACTCTGAACTACTTCAGACTCTAAACCTGAGGACAGTTATCTAGAACGTAAAAGAAGAAGTTTTCAAAAACACAATTCAACCCCCCCTTCTTGTGGTTTTTCTCACCTTCAAAATCAATAACTAGGTATCATGGGTTCGAAGTGGGACATTGAGAAGTTTACCAGTAGTAACGACTTCGGGTTGTGGAAGGTAAAGATGAGGGCAATTCTAATTTAACAAAAGTGTGTTGAAGCATTGAAGGGAGAAGCACAGATGTTTGTGCATCTAACACCTGCTAAGAAGACTGAGATGAATGGTAAAACGGTCAGTGCTATCATTCTGTGTCTCTGGGATAAGGTAGAAAGAGAGACTACTGTTGTGTCTATGTGGAATAAACTTGATTCATTGTACATGACCAAGTCCTTGGCACATAGACAATGTTTAAAACAACAACTCGACTTTTATCGAATGGTGGAGTCAAAACCTATAATGGAGTAACTGACGGAGTTCAATGAGATTATTGATGATTTGGCGAACATAGATATGAATCTGGATGACAGAGATAAAGCCTCACACCTACTGTGTGCTTTACCTAAGTCCTTTGAGAATTTCCAGGATACAATGCTTTATGGCAAAAAGGGCACTATCACTTTGGAGGAAGTTCAAGCAGTTTTGAGAACCAAAAAGTTAACCAACTTCAAGGAGTTCAAGGTTGATGGTAGTGGAGAAGGCTTGAATGTCTCAAGGGGGAGAAGTGAAAACAGAGGCAATGGGAAAAGCAAGAATTCCAGGTCAAAGTCTAGGTCGAAGGGTGGTGGTAATAAAACAAAGTACAAATGTTTTATTTGTCACAATCCAGGTCACTTCAAGAAGGATTGTCTGGAGAGAAAGGGCAATGAAAGTGGTAGTTCATCCGTTCAGATTGCAAGTGAAGAAGAAGGTTATGAGAGTGTTGGAGCACTAACTGTGACAAGTTGGGAACCTGAAAAAGGCTGGGTCTTGGACTCTGGATGCTTTTATCACATCTGTCTGAGAAAGGAGTACTTTGAAACATTAGAGCTGAAAGAAGGTGGAATTGTTCGCCTTGGTAATAACAAGGCTTGCAGAATTCAAGGTATGGGTATTATCCGTCTCAAAATGTTTGATGACCGTGATTTCCTTTTGAAGAATGTGAGGTATATTTGTGAACTTAAGAGAAATTTAATATCTATAAGCATGTTTGATGGTCTAGGATATTGTACTAGAATTGAAAATGGTATGATTAGAATTTCTCATGGTGCATTAGTTATAGCTAAATGGTCTAAAATAGATGGTTAATATATTTTAGAAGGTTCCACTGTATAGCTCATGCATCGGTTGCTAGTGTAGACACTGGACATAACTAAACTGTGCCATTAGTGGTTAGGTCATGTCAGTGAAAGGGGTTTGGTTGAGCTAGCTAAACAAGGTTTGATAGGGAATGATAAATTGAAGAAACTAGATTTCTATGATAATTGCACGTTAGGCAAATAACACAAGGTGAAGTTTGGGGTGGGTGTGCGTAAATCTATTAGGCCTTTTGAGTATGTTCATCCGGATATTTGGGGTCCAACACCAGTTAAAACTCATGGGGGAGGTTCATATTTCCTGTCTATTATTGATGATTATTCTAGAAGGGTATGAGTTTACATTCTGAAGAATAAAAGTGACGCTTTTGAAAAATTTAAAGAATGGCATACACTTGTAGAAAATCAGATTGGAACTAAACTGAAAGTGTTAAGAATTGACAATGGCCTGGAGTTTGTTTTAGAGCAGTTTAATGAGTTCTGCAGGAAAAGAGGTATAAAGAGGCATAGAACCATGGCATACACACCTCAACAGAATGGTCTAGCTGAAAGAATGAATAGGACCTTGTTGGAGCATGTGAGGTGTATGTTGTTGGGAGCTGGATTGTCCAAGAGTTTCTGGGGAGAAGCTGTTAGTACTACAACATATTTGATTAACAGATGTCCATCAACATGGATAGATCTCAAGACACATATGGAGGTTTGGAGTGGGAGACCGATAGACTACTCTAATTTGAAAGTTTTCAGAGCTTTAGCATTTGCTCATGTCAAATAGGACAAACTTGATGATAGAGCTGTGAAGTGTATTTTCATTGGTTATCTTGAAGGTGTGAAAGGTTACAAACTGTGGAAGATGGAACCTGGAGGATCAAAATTTATTATAAGCAGGGATGTTACTTTTGATGAGACCTGTATGGGGATGAAGTGCAAAGACCTGGAGACAACCTCAGAAACAGGGGTACAAAAAATTCAGTTTTAGGTGGAGCCTACCACTAATGAAAGGGAAGCGGAGGATCAAACTCCAGTACCTAATGAAAGTGAAGGCCAAGAAATAATTAATCTTGACTATCAACTAGCAAGAGATAGGCCAAGGAGACAAATTAGTCCACCTGAAAGATACGGTTATGCCGACCTTATATGTTATGCTTTGAATGTAAGAAGTGCAAGACTCGGAACCAAAGAACTTCAGGGAAGCATTAGAAAGCAAGGACTGACTGAAGGCAATGAATGAAGAAATACTTTCATTGGAAAAGAACCAAACTTGGAAACTTGTTTCATTACCTAAGAATCAAAGGGTAGTGGGAAGCAAGTGGGTGTTTAAGAAGAAAGAAGGAATATCAGGGGTCGAAGCACCAAGGTATAAGGCAAGACTTGTAGCAAAGAGTTTTACTCAGGTGGAAGGGATTGATTACCACGAAATCTTTTCACCGGTGGTAAAACATTGTTCTATAAGGGTACTTATGGCGATTGTTAACATGTATGATCTTGAGTTAGAACAGATGGATGTGAAGACCGCATTTCTACATGGAGAGTTGGAAGAAACTATCTATATGCAACAACCAGAAGGTTTTGTAGAAGATAATACAAAAGTATGTTTGTTGAAGAAATCTTTGTATGGGTTGAAGCAGAGTTCAAGGCAGTGGTATCGTCGGTTTGATGAGTTCTTAGTAAAGGCTGGTTTTGTGAGAAACAACTATGATAGTTGTGTGTACATGATGAGAAGGAATGAGAAAGTCATTCTCTACCTTCTCCTTTATGTAGATGATATTCTTATGACAAGTTCTGACAGACAAGAGATTCAGAAGCTCAAGGAAAAGTTGAATGAAGAATTTGAGATGAAGGATCTTGGTAATGCAAAGAGGATACTTGGTATGGATACCATGAGGGACCGAAACAAAGGTAAGTTGTTCTTATCTCAGCAGGGGTACTTGAGAAAAGTGGTGGAGCGGTTCAAAATGAAAGATTCTAAGGTCGTTGGCACTCCTCTTCGTCATCACACAAAGTTGTCAATAAAGCAGTGTCCTCAATCCGATGAAGAGAAAAGAAAGATGGAGGGTACTCCCTATGAAAGTGGGGTTGGAAGCATCATGTATGGTATGGTTTGTAGTAGACCGGACTTATCCTATGCAATAAGTGTGATAAGTCGGTTTATGGCAAATCCGGGTCAAGTGCACTAGCAAGCTTTGAAGTGGGTTCTGAGATACTTGAATGGGACTTTGAAAGGTGCTCTGAAGTATACAAGGTCACAACCAAGAAAGGATGCTTTGGAGGGATATGTGGATGCGGACTATGCAGATAATGTAGACACTAGAAAATCTCTTTCAGGATTTGTACAACAGTAACTTGGAAGGCAAATCAACAATCAGTTGTAGCTCTTTCAACAACTCAAACAGAGTACATTGCCCTTGTTGAATGGGACAAAGAAGCCATATGGTTGAAAGGTATGATTGGAGAAATGGGGATTAGTCAAGGGTGTGTAAACATACATTGTGATAGCCATAGTGCCATCCATTTGGCAAATCATCAGGTATATCATGAAAGAACAAAACACATTGACATTCGTTTGCACTTTGTTAGAGACATGATTGAGACAAAGGAGATCATGGTGGAGAAAGTAGCATCAGAAGAAAATCCAGCAGACATGTTCACCAAATCATTACCAAGATCAAGGTTCAAGCATTGCTTGGACTTGATTAATTTCATTGAAGAATAGATGAAGGTTGGAGAGAGTAGCAAGGTATTGATGGTTAAATTGACATCATCACTAATTTAGAGTCAAGGTGGAGAATGTTGTAAAAGTGACTCAAAATTGAAGGTTGGAAAGCTGTCAAAATCGGAGTACGATTTGAAAAATCGGAGTACGTTTTTAGAGAAGAATTGGCACTTTCCATACGTAAAAAATCGGAGTACGATTTTGCGCTGATACAAAAAAATAGAAACGTATTTTTAGGCCTCATTTCGTTCCAATTTTTTAGGGGATGCTTTTACTATCAATACAAACCTTGTATCAGATGAATATGGTGTAGAAAACAGGGTTTAGAAGCCAACATACAAACTAGGGTTTATAGAGAATTTCTCTTGGCAACAAACACTATGGTTGGGATTGTTTTGATTCACCTTGAACAAAACACTATTAGGATTGAGTCTCTTGGTCACGGGAAGAGATTGAGACTTGGGTAAAATTAGGTTTGAAGACTGATTCTTGTAACCCTCAATATCTCTTTGTAAATAAATTCATATCATTATAGTGGAACGGAGAGCTTCTCTCTCCCCTAGAGTAGGTCATCATTAGACCGAACTGGGTAAATAGATTCTTGTGTTCTCCTTCTTCCTTTATCTCTTACTGTTTATTTTTGTTTGAATTATATTGTCACCCGCTTGATTTGATTGCTTGGTTTTATTTGCTCCACGCATCAAGTTTTTATTGGTGTGTTTTTGCATCGAATTCACAACATTATTTAACACTAAAAATCATGTCACAATAATCATTCAAGTCGTGAAATTGAAGTTAATCCTAAGCAAATTCTAGGAGACAAACAATTAACACAATTAGGAAGAGTTTTTACCCAAGCAAACCCAAAATCCAATTTTTTCAATGGTTGTACCTTAAATTTGAAATTTTAATTAAAATATCAAACGATATCCAATTGGACCAAACTACTAACACAAGAAAGAGTTCAAAAAACAATCCTCAACACTTTTAAGGCAACCACAAATATTATTGGTATTGATTTAGTACGACCATATGGTGATTTTAGTCTAGTGCATATCATGGTGTACACGATCGACCCAATCACCAAATCATGTGGATATACATTTCATGTATCCCCTTCTCATCCAATGAGACAAAACATTGTCGCTCGAACAAAACACATCATGTGACGTATGCAATAATTTTAGTATGAACTTAAGCATATTAGTTGTTAGAACACTTCTCCAATATATTTAGCTAGGATAAGGTCGAGTTCCATCAATAATCTATTTCTGTAGATCTTGATTCCTAACTTTTAAGGAAATCTCGTCAAAGTCTTTCATTAAAAAATAATTATCTAACCATGTCTTACATGTGCAGACAAATTGTTTTTAATAATCAATATGTCATCCACATATTATACCATATTAATATAAATATTCCCATTAATCTCCTTGTGTAAAAACTATTTATATTTCTCCTTTATAATTCCAATTTTTCATAAAACTTTATCTGTAAGAACAAACAATTCTGACTCCATAAAGTTTCTTCTAGTTTTTAAATGAATTTTGTAACTTATATAATTTTCTAGCATCCTTTTGATTAACGAAACCCTATATGTGCCAAATACATATGCGAGGTCATTCCAATCAAACTCATAGCAACAACATACAACAATGTCATGTATAATTAAACACATTTAAGTATTATGACTAAATTAAAGGTTTCATTGTAGTTGTCATCAAGATTTTGCATGAAACATTCTAAAATCAATCACATCTTATAACTATTCATCATATAGTTAGAGAAAAACTTCAAGCAGGCATTTTAAGGCTTCTCCCTATCTCATCTCAGGATCAAGTTGCTGATTTTTTTCACTAAGTCATTGCTACCCTAGCCATTCAACATTTTGTTATCCAAATTGGGATTCCTAGACCTTTACCAATCTCCAACTTGTGGGAGACTATTACATGATAAAATGAATGAAGTCAACAATACAGTTGAATGAGTTAGCTTAGAGTACAAGTAACTTCACTTTAGTTTAGTTTAATCAAGTTTACATAGATTTGTTGCTTGCTACCTTACATTTTCTTATTGTACAACATCAACAATCTATAAATACCTATTGTACTCACTGATTTTCATATTAATAATACACATTTTCTTCTCTTCATAATAATTATCACAACAATAGCCATTTACAGCTGAAATTCATCCTGTCTGCTGAAAAAGGCACATGTCATAAACCCATGACGCGGTTCTGGTCTTCGACCCGTAATCAACTCCATTACTTAGAGTGTTAAGTTCTCTTAGTGGGTTGCGTCAGAGTAACAGCTGTTTGAGAGGTCAGAACTTTTTTTTATTCAGATTCCAGTGACAGATCCGATGATGCGGTTGACCCCGAAGTTAAAGCTTTTGAGGTGACTTTGTAATCAAAACTGTTTCAAATTTATTCTTTTTCATATTTTCAGTTTTCAATTTTTCACAATTGAACTATGTGTTTTGATTGGGTCATAAAATTGAAGATGAATTAGAGTGGACAAATGAAAATAAAGTAATGATAATAAGATGAATTTCAACAGCTTTTTCCTTTTTACTTTCCTGTGTTGTGGGTTTAAAGTTGAAAAATTGGAGAAGATGAATTTGACCTGTTGATTTATGAATTTGACATGTTGTGCTATGATTGAGTGTGAGACTGTGTCAGTTTGTTGTATAGTTCAACAAACTATTGTATGGTGCAACAACTATAGGGGCTGTTGCTTTACAGACAGAAATTTTTGTCTTTAAACATAATAATCCCTAGGTATAAATGTTGCATCATACAACACATGTAGATGTAGATGACTCAAGTTTCTTCCCAAATAGTGATTCTAAGGACAAATTAAATAAAATTTTGTCATGATATATACCATGGTGAAAATTCCGAAGTTTCAACCAGGAATTTTCAACCATCATAATATAGAAATATGTATAAATTCCAATTTCTGTTAGCTAGTGGCTTTGAGATGTATTAAATTAGTATCTCCAGATCCAAATACTATAAGATACATGAACTTAGAACGTGGTAACAATACTAGGATGATGTCCCTTGAGCCAAACATGGTATGGTTTTAAAGTTTGACTAAGCAAACTAGCAAGCTTTGGAACAATCAACATTTCCTCCTCAAAAGCATACCATGCATGACCAATTGAGTACACAAAATTTTCCAAGGTGAGGAAATTCCAAATTCATTTTTATCCTTTTTTATTATTATTGCGTTATTATAGTATCTTTATAAACTGCACTAACTAAGGGCTTGTTTGGTTATACGTTAGGGTTGGCCTAACGCGCGGCATGTATAAAGCCACAATTCTTAGCTTTAGTAAAATCAGGGCAAATCATCCATTGAACTCGATAATTGGTCTCCACCACCAAACCAAACAAAGCATAAAATGATTTTGACAACAACACATGAATTGCAACATGTATACTTCAATTTAGTTTCTTAAATTGGACAGGAAAGGACTTTTGTTTACTCAAAGCTTTGTTCCTCTTGTTGACCTTAGAAACAGCAACAACTTTTTCCTATGTTTCACTTCTAAGAAAGTGATGATATTTTCATAGAACAGGTACAAATCTTAGATCATTTATCTTCATCCTTACCTATTATCTTCATATGTATAAGTGAACTTATTTTGTTTTATTTGATTTTTTTTCAAATTTTTGTTACATCCCAACAGTAATTATAGAAGGGTCAAATTACATTTGTTTTATTTGATTTTTTTTTCAAATTTTTGTTACATCCCAACAGTAATTATAGAAGGGTCAAATTGCATGAAGTTTTCTTATGATGCAAGAAATAATACTAACAATCTTAATACATTTCTATTTCCCTAATATTAAGCCAAAATCTGTAACCGGAGTTTACATGCCTAGACATTTGGAAAGTAAGTGTAACTTTAGAGAGAACCACCAATTACATTGAGGATTTCCAATGAAATTTAAGTGTAACTTATCAATTGCATAATTTAGGATTAAAAAAAAATTAACTGCAAGTTTTTGGTTTCATGGTATTAATAACATCAATTACATGGTTCAACCCGAAATTGGTTTCATGGAGCAACCTAGTTTTTGCAGCGGGTCTTAAATATGTGAGAGAGATGAGTGCCACCCTGCAACTAGCGGCACTTAGAGGGGGTCTAGGTGTTATTTAAAGAAACCTCAAGGGGGTGAATGTAATTTCCCCTTAACTTATCCAATCTTTTATTTACTTTTGAAATTTGTTTCAATTTTATTTACTTCTCAAATTTTGTTATATAATCATTATGTGAGGGTTGGATGGATTTAGTTGATCAATTTTGTTTGGTGAGATGTCTACAAAATTTCACTCTTGTAATATGTTTTGTCTACTCTTGGAATTTCTTGTGCTAGCTAGTAGTGAGTAATAAAGTTCACCTTAAATAAAATCATAACCCCTAACTAATTGTGTTTGCCTCTAAAAAAAAGTTTAAATATGTCTATGCTACTCCAATATACTATATTTTGTTGTTTTTAAGTGAGATTAAGTGTAAAAATTTAGATTAGGGAATACACACTTCATTTTCTTAATTTATATAAGTCACGTTCATTTTTTTTTTCTCAAAAAACAATTGTGTTAATGTAATATAATTTTATTAATAGTTTCCTCTAAATATAGGTGGAGCCAACAGCAGGAGAACAATAGGAATAGATGAAGACATTCTCATAGCTCCTGCTGTCCATTCTTTTTCTCAAATGGTTATTATTCCAATTCCAATAATATATAAATGAGAGTGGTATATGTGAGACAAATATACGATATCATCATTTTTTTACAATTTATTTCCTTGCTATTTGTAATTTATAGTCTTATTTCAACACTGCTGATCAATCTTCTTCTACTTTTGAAAGTGTTAATCGAGATATTGAAAAGCACACGTTAAAATTTGAGAGAGAAAAAGAATGGATTTTCCTAAAAATATGTATGTGTGACTATCATTATTTCGATGCAAAAGTAAAATGTGTCAGAGAATGGATCTTAAAATATGTGAACTCAAATGATAAGATTGTTAAAAAACTAAGGGTTAAATATGTTTTTGGTCTCTATAAATATATCAACTTTTCGTTTTAATCCCTCTAAAATTTTCCTTCAACTTTTAGTCTCTATAAAATTTTCAATCACTACTTTTGGTCCCTATTTTCAATTTAATTTTTGTATTTTTTAATGAAATTATGCAGAAATGTGTAAAATATTCTAAAAAAAATTCCTACAAAAAATTAGAATTTTTTAACAAAACACAAATTAAATATGAATTTTTAACCATAAAAATTCATATTAAATTCATGTTTTGTTAAAAAAATCTAAATTTTTTTTGGAATGATTCTTAAAATATTTTGAATTTTTCTGGAAAATGTTATTAAAAAATATTAATTCTACATATGAGTTTACTTTAAAAGAGGGACCAAAAGTGAAGACTGAAAATTTTATAGGGACTAAAAGTTGAAGGAAAATTTTTGAGCGACTAAAACGAAAAGTTGACATATTTATAGGGATCAAAAACATATTTAACCCAAAAACTAATGCTATGCTTTAGAGCTAGTTTGTTACTGACGGATTCTTTATTCCTTGTAAATGCAACAATTTTAGTTTACCTACCATTGTATAAAACAGATTTTATGGTAAAGAGTAAACTAAAATTCGCTTAAATTACGGAGGAGAAAAGTAACTTAAATTTAGAAATTTGATGTCATGAAAGTATAAAATCAAAAAAATTCAAATTATAAGATTAGAATCTTAAGTTTTCCTTTTTTTAAATCAAAATTCGTTCAAATGGCAAGTATAAACAACATTTAACCCTATAATTGTTTATCATGAAAATTCTGGAGTCTTAGCAATTTTGAGTTAACTATTATATTTCACTCTCAATGGTTATATATATATATAATATTTTTGCTATTTACTCTCAAAGGTTTGTTATCATTTTATTGGTCATGACAAAAATGAAAGTTAATTTTTGTCTTATTTTGTTTTTGTATTTATCAATAATAATGCACACAACACCCAAAGAGAAATGAATAAATTAGGAAAACAAAGGGCAATTTCGTAAAAAAGAGAAGTTGTATGCACTATATATATTCAAATACCGTAACCTTGTTTACTCATTACTTATCTCTTTTTAGGGTTTCAACGTAGAAGGTAAATTTCTCATATTTCCTTTTTTATTGATGCATTCTTATAAGGGCAATTAATGCATTCCTTTTTCTCTCACTTATTAACATTTTTGGACTTTTCTCTGTCATATTAACTGGGTCTTTTTTTTTTGTTTGAAAGATGAGTAGCTTTTTTCTTAAAAATGGATGGTAGAAACCGATTTTATTTTCTTTCCAAAAAAATTGTGTTGAACGAAAGAATCAATCCTTTATATGATTTTGGATTATGATCCTTTATATGATTTTTGGTGGTGGTTCAATCCACGTGGCTTTAAACATGAAAATCTGTCCCTGTTCACTCTATTATGAGAAGGAAATTGCTAAATGTTACGGGAGATTGTGTACAAGAATTGCAAGAATTGTACGTGGTAGCATTTAACTCTTTCAAATAATAACCACCCCTACCCCATGTATGTTTAGTCGGAACCTAATTGATCAAATCCCCTATTTTTGTGGATTCTTCTCTTTCTTGCTTAAATAATTCTTACTAAATAGCATTGCTCTCATGAGAAATAGCAAAATGGGAATAAATCATATGTGGTTCATCTTGTTGATCTGAATAAACTTTGATCGGAATAAATCCTGGTCATTCACCCTGGTCTGACAAAGAGCAGCATCATAATCCAATTTAGAACCGATGTTGCCAAATTCAACGGTGATAGAGGAATGGGTGCCGGTAGATTTGTGTTGCACTGTAACTGTGATCGTAAGGATGAGATGATGATGGTGGAAATGGGCAAAAGAGGTTAATATGAGAGAGAAAAAGAACTGCATTAATTGCTTAAGCTGTGCAACATTGCACAGGATAGAAAAATCCTTCTTATAATACATATCACCGATTCTTAGGTTTTTCGCACAGTTTAGGATTACAGAATTTCTCTATGGTACGAAGCACTTGCCAATGAAATTTAATGAATGTGAGCAAAGCTCCTTTTCATTCATATAAACTTTCCATTTCCTTAATTTCCAAGCAAATCATGAATGGATATGTTAACTATTACATGTGAAGCCATGTATGTGTTAACTATCCAAGCAAGCCATGAATTCCCCAATATTATATCCTTTTTTCACAATTCAGTATTTTCCTTAGGATTATTAGATATTGTTTTTGTTTCTTTTCTGCTTTTTCTCTTCAATCTATGGTGATTGGTAAAATCTAAGAACAAATAAGAGAACTTTATGTGATTCAATTTCAGGTCGACTCAATTTTTTCGTGTGCACGCTAGTTAACATGTGTATATTGTCATTGTAAATTTATGTGGTTTATTGTAGTATAACATCTATATTATGTATACACATTTGATAAATATGAAGCACATATAGAAAATCATATAATTCAGTGTAATCATATTATATGTGTTGATGTCGGACACGGCACATGTCCGACACTGAGACACGCCTAATCAGTGTTTCATAGTGTGATAATGATAGCTAGTTTCTTTTTGAATTTTGTAGATGTGTTTGTTTTTCACTATGTTTTGTCTGCTCCCGATTTATGCTGTATTTTTGTCATTGATTTGCATTATTTTTTACTTGTCAGAATATTGTGTTGTTTCTATATAGTATTTTACTTTATTGTTGAATTAATACTGAGATTTATTTTACTTGTCTTGTTTTTTGTATTGAATTGACGGATCTGTTTATGATTTCAAGTTTAAGTAATGATGGTTGACACAAAGGTTCATATCAACATTGTATTTATTGGTCATGTCAACTCTGGGAAGTCAACTACTGCTGGTCATTTGATTTACAAGCTTGGAGGTGTTGAAAAGAGTGCCATTGAGGCACTTGGGAAAGAAGCTGCTGAGATGAAGAAACGTTCCTTCAAGTATGCTTGGGTGCTTGACAAGCTCAATGCTGAGCGTGAAAGAGGTATCACAATTGACATTTCTATGTGCAAGTTTGAGACAACCAAGTACTGCTTCACTCTCATTGATGCCCCCGGACACAGGGATTTCATTAAGAACATGATCACCGGGACCTCCCAAGCTGACTGTGCTGTTCTCGTCATTAATTCCACTGCTATTGGTTTGCGAACTGGTTGGTCTAAGAATGGTCAGACCTGGGAACATGCTCTTCTTGCCTTCACTCTTGGTGTGAGGCAAATGATCTGCTGCTGCAACAAGGTATTTATATTTTCAGCATTTGATTATATTTATAATTCATTTATATAAGTACTAATTATTAACATCTATCTTAACAGATGGATGCCATTACACCCAAATACTCCAAGGATAGGTATGAAATAATTGTGAAGGGAATTTCACCCGCTTTGATGAGGATTGGTTATAACATAGATAAAATTCCATTTGTTCCCATCTCTGGCTATAAGGGAGATAACATCATTGAGCGCTCTACTAACCTTGATTGGTACGAAGGTCCTACCCTTCTTGAAGCTCTTGACCAAATCGACGAGCCTAAGAGGCCTTTAGGCAAGCCTCTGCGACTACCACTTCAACATGTCTACAAGATTGGAGGTGTTGGAATTGTACCTGTCGGACGTGTTGAGACTGGTGTGTTGAAACCTGGAATGGTGCTGACTTTTGCCCCAACTGGGCTACAATCTGGAGTTAAGTCTGTGCAGATGCATCATGAAAACATCAGTGAGGCCCTTCCTGGTGATATTGTGGGATTTCACCTTACAAATAAGAAATTGTCCGATAAGAATCTTATGCGAGGCTATGTTGCGTCAGACTCCAAGGATGAACCGGCCATGGAGGCTGCTAAGTTTACATCTCGTGTTATCGTCATTAACCACCCTTCAAAGATTACTCAAGGATATACTCCTGTCCTTGACTGCCACACCTCCCACACTGCTGTCAAGTTTGCTAAGCTTGTTACGAAGTTCGATAGGGAATCAGGTGTGGAATTGGAGAAGAAGCCCATGTCTTTGAAGAATGGTGATGCCGCTGTCGTTAAGATGATTCCTATGAAACCCATGGTCGTGGAGGGTATCAATGAATATCCATCCCTTGGCCGTTTTGCTGTCAGAGACATGCGTCAAACTGTGGCTGTGGGAGTCGTCATGGCTGTGAAGAAGAAGGGTCATAAGAACAAGGCAGCAAAAAGGATGATCAGTTCCACAACTGATCAGAAAGATGATGTAGCAATGAATGAGGCCGATTCTTCTCTCAACTTAACATCCAAGAAGAGAAAATTTGAAATACTTCCTTTATCTGGATCAGGTCTCGTTATTGGTGATGACGGTCGTCTTCATCACAAAAACATAATCTGTTCCGTTATGTCAACCAAAGATAAGGGAGAGACTTCTGGAAATACCCCAGTGAATCCCCTCATAGCAGTCGACCCCGTTGATGTAAGAAAATCACATTCGATTTATAGAATGACTAGTGCTATTAACAATCTTAACTTTAGATTTTTCACTATTGACTGAAATTCATGTGAATTTCAATCAGTGGTAAAGTGTTAAAATCCTCTTTTTTATTAAAGTGAGGAACTTTGAATTAACAATATTTATCTCTTGGTTAATCAGATTATTGCAGCTAGGCTACATTCAACCGTACTCCACCAGCCTGAAGATAGGAATATCAATCCCACAACAACAACAACAAGTGCAGCAAATGATCAGGACATGTAGAGAGAACACTTGAAATTAAGTGTTTAATTTTCAATAAAACTGAAAAGTTCTTGATTAGTTTTGTCGTATAGGTTGTACATAATGACTCCAAAAGACTTAATTTTTTTCTTTCCTTTTAGTTGTTTTTAGGAAGGATGACTAGAATTTATAATTCCCATGCCATGCTGCATTTTTATGATATATATTTCAGGTTTCCCTTGTTTAGTAAAGTTTTGATTAAAGATATTTCAGTTCTGAATAATTTCTGATAGTAATTTTTAAGAAATATTTTAGTTTAAATATAACTCTATTGTTTGTTACTTGCAGAGATTGCATGCATAGAGTAGAAGTAGTAAAGTTATGCTACTAGTTAGGGACTCTCATGGCCACACACAATATTGACAGAGCATGCAATTCTGGTGTTAGTGTATGGTTTATGTATCCTTAGAAAATACAGTACTGGTCGTTGAGCTTATAAATGTGGTTCAGTATAAGGTTAAATGCTACTTAAATATTTTTATTCAACCACTGATATAAGGTTTCTGTAGAAGCACTTTTCATATCAGCTTCTCGTCATATTTATAGTTATACAGAAGAATATGGCCCAGCATTACCATTCAATAAGCATTCCTTATTACTTGGAATTAAATTAGGGTGTATACTGGATGTCCATTAGGGACTGATATATACCACAGTCTAATCAAAAGGTAACTCATGAAACAAAGATGCATGAATGAGATGTTTGTGGACATGTAACAAAGCACGAGCCGAAGTCTTAAATTTCAATGTTGAAGTTGAGAAGCACCGAAAATAATTGATGATTATTATTCGTTCTTATTGCTACTTCTATAATCTAAACAAGTATCTTAATCACATTAATTCACACCTATGAATCACGGACATTAATTCCCATGCTTTCTTTAGCTAGCATGTAAAGACATAACATGTTCATTAGAGGCAACAATCAGAGTTCATCTACTAAAAGACAGAAAATTGCCCAATTTGCACAATGAATGAAGGCAACGAGTGGTGATGACTCGAGTCGCGATGGAGGATGCAAACACACAGTGGAGAGGGGATATGATGAATACACATGATGAATGTGCATAAATTGAGGTGTGGCAGCCGCGAACAGTGGCCGTGGAGATGAAGCAGCTCTGAACAATAACATAGATTTTAAGCAAGGAAGAAGTCGAGACACCAATCTTGTTCAGCAGAGGAAATACATTTCTTGGATCGACGTGTGATGTGATGCAAGGGAGCTGAGGTATTTGTTTGCACAATTTGTTTCTTGTAGAGTTATGTTACTAATGGGTACAAAAGTGTAGAATATAAAGGAACAGAGAAAATATAGTTGGGGCCGTTACATATGTACAAATGGTTTATATAATTATCTTATAATATATAGTATATGCAAAGCTCTTAAATTTTTCTCTCATATCTTATAATTTGTGTACTTGCGCATTTATTTATTTGTTTATTTTCAACTTTCTATATGTAGGGAGAATTTCGGATACTTTCTTTACCTGGATCATGTATCGTTGGCGATGATAGTCATCATCGCAAAAATACAATGTGTTCCGCTATGTTGACCGATTAATTCCCTCATAGCAGCCATCCCCATTGAAGTAAGCAAATCACATTTAAATTATGCAATGACTAGTGCTATTAACAATCTTTACTTAAATTCTTCGCTATTAACTGAAATTCATGTGAGACTTTATCTTCAAAATGATTGAACTTACATAAGCCTTTAGAGGGAACTGTTTCAGTCCTGAAAGTCTATCCAAATGTATCAACTTCCACATTATTGTTCATCTCACTAATTGTAGTATTTGAGGACTCGATTTGCTTCTCTTGATCATCTTTTGGCTCAACAAATTCCTTTTTAGCATTTAGCCTCTCCTGCTGGTTGAATCCAGTTCTGCCTCGTATGTCAACTTCATCATCATCGTCATCATCAATAATAATAAGTTCCTTCCTGAGAGTAGGCGTACTGTCGATTTCCACTGGGTTTCTGTTGTCTATCAGGCTGTAGATTATGGAGTCTGGCTCATCTGATATTTGAGCAGCTTCTAAGCCTTTCAAGGGAATCATTTTAGTCTCAGAAGTCAAATCATAAATCGCATAGTTCTTTTTCTCACTAACTGTTGTAGTTGATGACTTTGTTAGCTTCCCTTGATCGTCTAGCTCATCGACTTTCTTTTTGGCATTTGTCCAGGATTCAGTTTTGTATTGTATTTCCATCAGTAGGAATAGCATCTTTGGTTAGAGTATGCATACCGGAATTTAATCAAATATCGTGGTCTAATTCAGTTATGCCTTGGATATCCTCTCCATCAGTAGGAATAGGATCCATGTCGAGATATTGCATCCTGGATTTCAAACCAGTGGCAATTTTCTTCAGGGGCCTGGTGGAGTATGGTGTGATGTGGATATGGTGGAAATCTTGTAATTGTCCATGTTCAACACAGCATATAGCTTCGAGATTTCTATCAAAGGATCGTAAGATTTTGTTTATGCCATATCACACAACTGTAGAGCACACATTAGTACCACTTTAAGATTACTTAAAGAAGAAGAAATGTGATGAGAAGCTATAATGATATATGTCCCTTTCTGATCATTGATCCCTATATCTTCTATGCAAGAAAGTCTGCCTCATAAGTCATAACCTATGAACACAAAAGGAGACGCTAGAGAGAAAATAAACAAAAATTTAATAATATAAGGAATGTGAGGAAGGGAAGAAAGAATAAGAAGTTGGTTCTACAGAAGCTCTATAAAAAGTAATAGATGAAATTTAAGATTTACTAACTATTTTATTTCGTTGGTGGTATTTATTATATTCAATATTGTGTCACCCTGATCTCTCTCCTGAGATCTCCTCTAACTTTTTTAGGTGATTCTTGTTTAAATTTATATTATTATTATTATTACTACTACCAGTGAAAAAACAGGCACTCACGTGTCCGTCTTTCTGCTTTTTTTATCGCACTAACGTTTGAAAATTATGAACGGTGTTTTTTTTAATGAAATTTTGATTTTGATTAAAACTAAAAAATATATAAATGTTTGTTGCTTTCAAGTTATTAAGGGTTCGTTTGGTTCGAGAGTTTTGGAGGGGAGATTTTTAATTTGAATTGTTTGGTTCAATTTTTAGAAGGGGAGGGAACCCTAAAAATCAAACCAACCATGATTATCTATTTCAACGACACCGACAATAATACAATATAACAAAAAAAATATGATCTAAATTCTTTTTTTAATAACACCAACAACAATTTTATTATAGAAAAAGTTGTTTAAGGGTATAATTGAAATGATGAAAAAGCAAGTATAAATATACTGATCTAGTTTGACGGATTTTCCCCGTTTTGATTGGGTTTGTTAATGGGTTTGGGTTTTCTCCGATTTCAAAACACGGGTATGGGATGGGTAACGGGTATATAGGTACCCACCCCGAACCCATACTCAAACCCGTCCCTAATGCAGAAAATTATTTTACGTTGATATGTCATGTTATTTTGTTTGATAATTGTCGTGTTATAAAAACTACCATTGATATTTAAAGGAACAACTAAATCAATCGGTCTAATAAATGTTAAAGTGAGCATATTGTTGCATAATGCATTACAACATTTCTCTATGGGTTGCAAAAAAACTTCTATCTTTTATTAAAAAAAAAGTATTTGATGCGGGGACGGGGATGGGGCGGGGATACCTGAACCCATCGGGGATGGGGTTCAATTTCTCATCCCCGTTGGGTATGGGTAAGCTAACGGGTAAGTATATGAGAATCAGGTATGAAGACGGAGAATGTAAAACCTGTCCCCACCAGGACAAGAAATGTAAAACTCGTCCCCACCCCACCCCATTGCCATGCCTAGTCTTAATCCTCCAATATTCAAGGAAATGTGACTCTAACAACCTTTAAGATAATTAGTTTGAACAAGAAAATATTTTAATAAACATCAAGTATTTTTTTGCCTTAATCCTCCAGTATTCAAGGCATAGAAATACTAGTATTTCTCACGTGCTATATGGCACGAGAGCCCATAGCACAAACTCCCTTTATAATTGTTATGCTTTTTTTTAAATAATAAGTAAAAGAGAAAACTCAAACGGATTGTTGTCACTTTGCTGCCTCTCATGATGATGATGCATCCTACAACACACTTAGATGCATATACTCAAGTTTCTTCCAAATTAGTGATTCCAAGGACAAATAAAATTTTGTCATGATATATACTATGGTGAAAATTCCCAAGTTCCAACCAAGAATTTCCAATTATCATAATATAGAAATATGTATATATATTCCAATTTTTGTTAGCTAGTGGCTTTGAGATGCATTAAATTAATATCTTCGGATCCAATACTAATTAACCTAGAATATGGTAACAATACTATGGTGTCCCTTGAGCCAAACATGCTAAGGTTTTAGAATTTGACTATGCAACCTAGCAAGGTATGGAACAATAATCATTTTCCCCTTAAAAGCATACCATGAATGGCCAATTGAGCCATCAAATTTTCCAAGGTGAGGAATATTCCAAATTCCTTTTTCTCTTTTTTTATTATATTCTTGTGTTATTATAGTATCTTTGCAAAGTGAACTAAGCAAAATGACTTTGACAACAACACATGAATTGCAACATGTATACCTCAATTTAGTTTCTTAAACTGGACAGGAAAGTACTTTTGTGTACTCAAAGCTTTGTTCCTCTTGTTGACCTTAGAAACAGCAACAACTTTTTCCTATGTTTCACTTCTAAGAAAGTGATGATATCTTCATAGAACAGTTACAAATCTTGCACCATCCATCTTCATCCATTTACCTATTATGTTCATATGTACATGAAGTTATTTTTTTCCAAATTTTTGTTATATCCCATCAGTAATTCTAGAAGGGTCAAATTACATGATGTTTTCTTATAATGTAAGAAATAATACTCACAATCTTAATACTTTTTTTTTCCCTAATATTAAGCCAAAATTTGTAACAAGTTTACATGCCTAAACATTTTGAAAGAAAAGTTCTAATGAATTTTTCTAATAAAAAATAGATTAAGGAAGACACACCTCATACAACTTACAAGTTTAGAGACAACCACCAATCTCACTGAGAATTTACATTGAAATTTAGGTGTAATTTATCAATTTCATAATTGTGAACTTGAGTCCAAGTCACAGCCGATGTGAGCGAAAGGTTCAATCATATGTATCAACCACAATTGGTAAATCCGAGTTTTATTATGTTAGTTAAATTTCATTTTTCTTTCATTTTCCAAAGAGTGTAACTTTTTCTTTTATGTTATAAATGTATATATAAATTTTAGTATATAATGACAAAATAAATTTTAATTTTCATTCAATTGTAATTGCGGGTTAACAACTAATGTGCACTTCTTCACATAAAAAATATTTTCATCCTCATACCGATGACAATATTGCATATAAGATGGGTGTAAAGAGAAATAAGGTTTGTAATGAAATTAATAAGATTCATCTAGAAGTCTATAAATTAGACTTATATTTATGCTTATAAAATACTTCAAGGAATTTATTGAAGGCTAATTTGTGAAAGAAATTCTGGCTTATTCTCAAGGACATGGTTGTAAGTTGCAACATTTTTGTATAGTATCCTCTAGACAGAATTGGTCACAATAAACTTGATAATGATAAGACATAATTTCTTCCACCTAACGTCATTTTTTAATAGAGACAAATCATCAATAATATTGATTCTAGTCAAAGAAACTTCTCCTAATTGCTAATCAATCCTCTATGAAGTCTTTTTCTCCAAAACAACCCTTTACCAAGGGGCTTCAACAACCTTATATTTGCATATATTACCAAGAGACCAAAATAAAAAGAAGTAAAGTTTCCTGAATTTTCACTCCAAGTACCACGTCCTCAACCACACCCTACATAGAGAGAGTGTGTCATTTTCCATATAGAAGTTTATTTTATGTCATATTCCAAAGTCCAAAAACTATATGCTAAAAAGCTTCATGTTGAGGCAAAGCCAAGCATAGATACACCAAACAAACCTTAAGTTACATATATCTAATATTTTCATCTTCTATTCTTTTTTCCCTCCTTCAAAATCAAGGCAATTAATACACAAAACTTGAACCAAACAACATCTCCTCCTTCTTAGTCCAATGTCTCTTTCTCTTTAACAACCCTTCAAAAAATAAAATATATTAAAATACCTCAAACACCATTTTGACATGCCTGACCCAAATGCTAAGCAAGGTTAGGTGAAAGATAGCAACCTTGAAATAACATATATCAAAACCTTCTTTTTACAGCATAACCTGACATGAGTTCTTGCAGTTTTAATTCCTCTATTTGTTGATCATACAGTGCATGAATTGTGTGAAATGAAATAAAGAAGAGGAACAAGAATTCAAGAACCTGTTTGTTTTTTCATTTGGTTTTATATTATATTGTCCTGTCTTATATTGTGTATGTCTATTTTGGATTGGAACAATAAAATGCAGCTGCATATATCTCCAAGTTTGAGGCATGTTACTGTCCTTCCAGGCAAAGGACTTAAAGAGTTTATCAAAGTGAAAGTTGCGTCGAGGCGCCTTTCTTATAGGATGCTCTTCTATTCACTCTTGTTCTTCACTTTTCTTCTGAGGTTTGTGTTTGTTTTAACAGCTGTGGATGGCATTGATGGACAAAACAAGTGCTCTACCATAGGTACTCTCCCTCTTTTCACTCTCACACGCACACGCACGCGTGCTCACACACATAGTCTGGTTGCCTTTAGTCACAATATCACACATTCATCACAGTTAGAATGTCAGAATAGTCTAATGATTCATATTTTAAACTTGGTAAATTAGATTTTAAAATTACGCATAATATGAATCCTCCATTAAATGATTACGCAGTTAGAAAGAAGGTCAGAATAGTTGAATGAATATTAGATGATTCATATTTAGACTCGGTAAATTGAATTTAGAAACAACTCAGAGTCAATGGTTCTGATTAAATAACTATAGTAATTGTATCATATTTTGGCCCTAAGGAATCTATTTCCTACATAGACAGAGTCACAAGCATGAACACATGTGTGCACTAAAGCAAGTGCAACAAGGAAAAATGTGAAGGTTGATAAGGCTTAAGTTTTCTATGTATCAAAGCATGTTTTTTTTGCTGCATCCAATCTCTAACAAATCAATAAAAAAGTTACTGGATTTTGAATTTAAAATTAATGTGACATTGGATACATTAGTTTGTTGTTTTTTAAATCTTATCTGATACTGAGTTTGCTTATCTAATCAGAAAATGTACTACTGTTTTTTATGATTATCCCTTAATCTCATCCTGCTACTGCAAGGTCCAGGTGAATCTGTAATAACAAACACATCAAACAAAAATACAAATATCTAATAAAGATTCTTTATGTTATCACTTTTGTCAGAACGGTACTTTATATATCTTGTACAATTAGAATAGTTACTGTTGGAGCAAACTTGACCATAGAATAAAATTTTCCATTATAAAATAGATAAGGTTTTACACCATAAACTCATAAGACCTTGCATATAATAAATTATCTTGTAATTAGTCCATTACAATGCTAAAGCATGAATTTTAGATTTAACTAGCCTCAAATTCTGGACTTATAAGTTATTTTAACAATCCAAAACTTATCTGTATTTTTATATGGTTGACAATTTAATAATAATTTTTTTATCTCTCCTATAATGAAACTAAGACTTAATTTAGATCTATTTTCATATGGTATCTCAAACATCGTCACATTTTGGTTATTCAAATATCACTCATATTGTTATATCGGTTTATAATTGATATTTTGATTAACTTCTAATTATATTGCAGGTTGTCTAGGAAAAAAATTAGGGCCAAGGATTTTGGGTAGACGGCCTGAATCAACTGTAATCTCTTAACTCTTCTGATAAGCTGAAAAATATTACCATTTTATTAAATTTTTCAATTATTTTACTTTGATTTTCTATTGGTAGCTGAAAATGACATGACTTTTTCATAGGTCCCAGAAGTGATATACCAAACTTTAGATGAACCAATTGGCAATGATGAACTAAAGGGAAGGTTTGATATTCCACAAACTTTAGAAGAGTTCATGGTTAAAATGAAGGAAGGTGGATATGATGCCAAAACATTTGCAGTTAAACTTAGAGAAATGGTACACCACTCTCCTCTACACATCAACGCAATCAGCACGTTTGTGACCGTTAGATTGAAATTGGACAGTCCAGATTTTTAATTTTAATTTTTAAAAAGAATCTAAAATATTGAACTTGAAGTCTTGACTGTCCCTTCTCTATCCAACGGTCGCAGATGTGCTGACTGCTTGAATTCGTGTTATTGGTGACTCCAGGGAATCCAAATAGTGATCTTCTTACACTTTTTAAAGTTGAAGTCTGGAATAATGATAAATGAACTGTTATTAGGTAACCCTTATGGAACAAAGGACTAGGTTGGCCAAAATACAAGAGTATCTATATCGCCATGTAGCATCAAGCAGCATACCGAAACAACTTCATTGTCTTGACTTGAGATTAGCGCATGAGCATACCAACAACGCAGCAGCACGCCTTCAGCTACCGTCTGCGGAACTAGTTCCTGCCCTTGTTGACAATTCCTATTACCATTTTGTTTTAGCCTCAGATAATGTGCTTGCTGCCTCGGTTGTTGCAACATCACTCGTTCGTAACTGTTTACGACCTAATAAGGTTGTTATACACGTAATTACAGACCGAAAGACTTATTATCCCATGCAGGCTTGGTTCTCATTGCATCCTTTATCACCTGCTGTGATTGAGGTCAAGGCATTGCACCATTTTGATTGGTTTTCAAAGGGGAAGGTGCCTGTTTTAGAAGCAATGGAGAAAGATCAGAAGGTGCGGTCTCAGTTTAGGGGAGGTTCATCGGCTATAGTTGCAAATACATCTGAGAAGCCAAATGTTATTGCTGCAAAACTACAGGCACTTAGTCCCAAGTATAATTCAGTGATGAACCACATTCGGATACATCTACCCGAGGTAAAAGGGATATATCTAGCATAGCAAGTAAATCATTTTTGTTTTTTGATAGCTTATAACCAAATAAATATTTTTCTGCCTGTGATGCTTATAATAATGACAATTTTTCATAACAGTTGTTTCCAAGTCTTAACAAGGTGGTCTTCCTCGACGATGACATTGTGATACAAACTGACCTTACACCTCTGTGGGACATTGACATGAATGGAAAAGTGAATGGAGCAGTGGAAACATGCAATGGAGAAGACAAGTTTGTGATGTCAAAAAGGTTGAAAAGTTATTTGAACTTTTCTCACCCTCTAATATCTGAAAATTTCAATCCCAACGAATGTGCTTGGGCCTACGGTATGAACATTTTTGATTTGGAGGCTTGGAGGAGGACCAATATAAGCAATACATATCATCATTGGGTTGCGCAGGTATGTTTGTATTACATTCTACAGAAAAGGGAATATGCATTGTGAGTGTGATTTGACGCAGACAGTGCATCTCCATTGCCTTTTCTTTGAAAGAGCTTGGTTGCGCGACTCGAGCCTGTGAGGTCCAGTCACATGGCAGCAACTTCAATTATTGCGCCCCCTTCTACCATAATACAATAAAGACAAATGATAAAGAAACGAGTCAAACAACATTTTGTATACTTCAATAAAAGTGATAGCTCATAAGATATAGTATTGATATTTTCATTTTGATTTATGCAGAATATTAAATCAGACCTGAGTTTGTGGCAGCTAGGGACATTACCTCCTGGATTGATAGCATTTCATGGTCATGTCCACGTTATAGATCCTTTCTGGCATATGCTTGGATTGGGATATCAGGAAAATACAAATGTTGATGATGTTGAGAATGCTGGTGTCATCCATTTCAATGGCAGGGCAAAGCCATGGCTAGACATAGCTTTTCCAGAACTAAGGTCATTGTGGACAAAATATGTCGACTTCTCAGATAAGTTCATTAAAAGCTGCAACATTAGAGCATGATAGGGAAAAAGCCATGACTTATCAATTATGAGTTACAGAATTGGTATTTGTAATCCAAGGGAAAAAGAAAATGAGATAGTTCTTCTTCCACTCATTAGGCCTTCCGTGACAACAGAGACAACAATGATATGGCATCATGCTCCGTTCTTGCTTTAAAATTTTACTTTTGACTCACTTTCTTCTGTTGAAATTCTCATATTCTTTTTCCTTAAATCCATATTGTAAGTATGAGTATTTGTAGATTATATATGTATGTATGTATTAATACATCACAGCTTTTTTGTAAAAAAAACTGCGTCCTCAAGGTTTCGCAATTAGCTTTTATAAATGATGAAATAAAAGAGAGACCAAAGGACCATTTCATTGAATTTTGTTTCTGTTTTGTCTTGCAATTACACGACATCAAATGTTATATAATTTACATAGATCTTTAATTATACTGATCACTATATTGTAGAATATCAAGAATTTAAGGCATAGTTCTTGAAAGTAATTTGATTTCTCATTCAAAATTGTTTACACACAATGGTCATAACTCATAAACTCATAGCATTGCCCTACATTCATTGTGACATATACACAGACATGTTAATACCTTGAAGATCAGTTCTTCAGTTTAATCAGTTCCAATTACTTTTTCCCTGTCACATTCGACACCAATCCCTTGATGAACTTCGCAGACTTCGTTATCGGCGAATTAACAGCCATCAAATTATACAAAACAATCTCAACTTCACCAATAGTTGGCCTAACCTTGAAAGAAGAAATCACCTTCATTTCCTCACCTTCTTCTACAAGAACATTCCATTTCTCTGCACTCACAACCCCATCTCTCACAAACTTAAAAATCACACCTTTTCTTTTACTCAATATCCCTCTTACCTCCAATCCCATAAAAGAATAAACCACTTCAAAAGAACTCACAAAACCACTTAGATCACCAAAGTTACTCTCTTCCTCAAATGCCCATTTTGGATTCAACAAAACAACTGGCTTTGGATTAAAAGCCTCACTCACCATTTTCACCACTGACAACTTAGAACTCTCTGGCACCAAAAATACTGCCACATCAGAAGAATTCAAGATTCTTGGGTCAGTTTTATCAACTGAAACAATGTCAATGTGTTCAACTTGGTTGCTTGAATGAGACTCAAAAGCAACAATTGCAGCTTTTTTCAAGCTAGGATTAGGCCAAATGATTAAGATCTTAATTGGAGAACCTTTTCTTTTGATCGGTATGTCCCCAAAAATATCAAGAGCCAGTTTAGAAACTGAATCCGGCGAGTCATCGATGACCGGGATTTCAACCCGAAATCTAGGTTGCTTCAGTTTCTTGATTTTGCCTATTAGTTTAGGGTTGTTGAGGGGCTTCTCTAAGGTTGTTGAAAGGGATGTTTTGGCTTGAAGTATGGCATCTTCCTTTGAGATGGGTGGGTTAGGGGAAGAGAGTGAGGACTGGATAGATGTTGATGTAGCTTTGAGGGGAACAGTAGGGTTTTGAGGGATGCATGATATATGGTAGTGTTTGCATTGATAATGAGTATGAAATGGTGTTGATGTAAATTTGGTAGTGGAATGTGCATTTGTGCATGATGATGGCTTGGAAATTTTGGTAGATTGTGAATGAATTGTGTAAAGATAGGATGATGATGCCATTTAAGGTTTTAAACAGAGGAGCAATGTGTGTGTGATAGTTTTGATATGAAACAGTTGTCCCAATGTTCTATTAGGATAAGATATCAAGATGTGCTGCTTGTTCACAGCCTCACATTAATTGAACCAGTGATTGAGAATATAGTCGTAACTTCCACTCTACTGTCATTGAAAAAGCAGAATAAAGAAAGATAGAAAAAAAATATGAAATAATAAACAATTACATGTTACTTACTGTCACTAAGAAACATTTATTTTTAAAAAATTATGGAATACAAAATAAATACATATTACTATCCCATTAAATTACTACTACCAAGTTCTTCAACTAATCACAGATCTTTATTAATCTGTATTTCATTGAGATTTAACTCATTTAAAATGAAAAGTTCACTTTAAACTTATAAGGACAATAAGTAACATCAATCCTTGATAAATAAATCAATAATTGTTGTTAAGTAAATATCATTTTTTAATGGATAAGTTACTTATCAACATTTGATAATGAAGTAAGCTTAACTGTACAAATAAATTAGTGACTGAAATTTCTTAACAAACCAATTCATCTCGTCAAAACACCTATATAAAGAATCATTAGGGTGATTTTAGTAAATATTTTTCGGCTGATGAAAAGAATGTTTTTACAAACTTAAAACAATAGCAGTTTGCAAGAATGCATTCTTTAGTTTTTGTGAACTAAACCAAAGTAACATTTTACTGTACTTGAACCAGCAACAAATATTAAAGCCGGAAGAAGACAGCCAGACAAGCTTATTAACTTTTACATGCAAATGACAACATTACTTCATAATAGTATTAGACTTTCACAATAGCAAATACCAGTTAGCATACATAGTAAATAACTAAAAGGAAAGAGTGTATGGGTAAAGAAATACAACTTTTAGGCCATAATGGAATCCCAAAAAATTGTACAGTGCCAATTTAGGCAACTGGTGGACGGAGTACATGATCCTGTGAGGTATCCACGGCGGCTGGTGGCATGAATTGCCACATGGCAACTCCTGGATAACTCATGAAAGGCATTAATTTGTTGCTTGGGGCTTGGCCTTGATGAGCAAATGCAGCAGGGATTGCAGGAGGGTGTGTCAAGAAACCGGGTTGGGTGTTCATTGATTTCACCTGCTGCTCCAACTTCTCCTTCTCAGCCTTAAGCCTCTGCTTCTCATCGCGGAGTTCATTCTTCTCAACCTGCATAGTAGATAGATAGAATTCAATATTTAGCGTTATACAAGGTCAATTTGATATTTTACTCACTGATCTAGGGAAATGAAATGATATAGAATATGGACTTTCCATCTCCTAGAGAAAATTGTTGTAAATAAATTGAGGTCTTACCTTTAACTCTTTAATCTTCTCTTGAAGACCTGAATTTGAGTCTTTCAACTTTTGGGCTTCACCCCGCAACTGTGTCACCATTCGGACAGCATCAATCAGAATTGCCGCCTTATCTGTTTTGGGAGGCCTTCCAGGCTCCAAGATGGAGCCTAATTCAACAAACCTATCCATGTCGATCATATTAGTTGCATACCCCAAATATACATTCTACAGAGTAAAGAGGAGAGGAATAATAAAAGGCAAGATAGTGGGGATTACTTGTCGTTCAGCCTATCCCTCCGCAACTTTTCTCGGCATGCCTTAGAGCTGGAAGGAGCACATGAATCCGATCTACCTCTGCATCAAGAACAAGACAAGATATATGTGATAACTTTTTCTTACAGCATATAAGCAATAGGTTTTGTCAGGGAAAATTTTATTGATGCCACTGAACGAGTGCTCCTATCGCTTATTATCTTCACCTTAGAAACCATGTTAAATTGCCAATTTGACTCAATTATATTACCTCAAAGCTGTAAGTTAGTTGACGCTAAGTCACTACACTACTCATGTCGATCATGTGTTGAATTTATTAACATTGACTAACTTGTTTAATGAGAAATGAAAGGTAAAACAAAATAGTTACCTCTTCTTCGAACCAGGTTCTTTGATACCATCAGAATCCACTAGAGAGCTATCATCCATTTCAATACTAGGAGCACAAAACACAGAAGCATAACTTAGTAAATTAATACTATGAGATGGGAGATATTTGTATATATAGAAAGAAAAAAAATTTAATTCTCAAACCAAAACCTAAAATCCAAGGTAAAGGAATTGCAACAGTAATTGGGGTGGGTCTCTACGACTACATCATCACTGTTGTAATTAAATTACAATTGCATCGGTCACATTAGTTCGCAGTTTTCCATAATACAAGGGATGCAGGTAGTCGATTTGTACACACAGCTTAAGGCACCTATGTAGCACTGACACTTCAGATTGAAAGCGTGTTCCATGTTCAACACATATCAATTCCCAACACCGACAAAACACTGACACATGTTGTGTCATTTAATTATTCAATTTTCTCAAATTGTTTACTAGTGTCAGTGTCATGTCTTGTGTTCGTGTATGTGTCGGTGCTTCATCAAAAGCTATTGAAACAAGGCAGCACAGACAATTTAACCCACCAACATATCCAGAACAGAAGATTCAAGAACATCATCATTGACCAATTCAAAAATCACACTTGTATATCCAACCTAGTTCAAGTTCTACTACAAATTCACAATAAACATCACAAATAACTGAACACCAATGAAAACCACAACAATTTATAAAAACTACAATTTTACAACAAATTTTACAAACCCATGTTTAAAAATTCAAACTTTACAAAAAGCACAACAATTATCCACAAATTTGAAAAAAGGGGCAAAAACATGAAACCCTAAATTAAGAAAGGGGCGAAATCAGATACCCGCCATTGGAGAGGTGAGGTGGGGGCCACGTGAAGGCGAAGGAGCCATCGACAGAAACAGGAATTTCATCAATCAAAGGGTAATCGAAAAGCCAATTGGTGTTTTCCGGGGAAACCATAGTTGGGTTGAATTTTCCCGGAAAATTGTGAATTTTCCCGGCGGTGAAGAAATGAGAGTTTCTTTTTCTTTTTCTTTTTCTTTTATTTTCTTTCTATTTTCTATTTTTTTTTTTCAAATGAAGTGAGAGAGTGATGATTGAAGAAGGACTTGTTTGGTTGAAAAAATGAAAACCACGTTTGAGGGTAGAGAAAAAAAGTGGTTTTTGAAGATTTTTTTAATAATTTCTTTTTATGGTAGTAAAATGGGAATCTAATGCTTATGCGTTTGAGAGTGAGTGATGTGACTAGATACGAAGAAAATGGAAATTTTTTGTTACATAAATAATTCCAAGTGCTCTTTAGATTCTTTTTCAAGTAAACGGTACCCAAGCTTGGGATTCAAAATTAAAAATCAAATATTAGGATTTATCTTATAAGAAAAATAAATTTGAGAGCTTAGTAGATATAAATATTTTTCAGACTTCATTTTTTTTTAGGGATTTTTCAGACTACATATTGATCGCTAAAAGATAATAAATGAATACATGAACTAAATGTTTTATATATAGTTGTGTAATAAGATCAAAGACGGAATATTCATAAGATCAAAGATTGAAGAGTGAAGATCCATCTTCTAAGAAAAGTAAGGTTGAGAATTTATAAATAAATAAAATACTTTAGATTTTATATTGATCGATAAAGGATATATAGTACATGAAATGCTCTATATATAAAGCTAGTAGCTAATCAAAAAAAAAAAAAAAACTAGTTTCACTTGTCATAAGATTTGAAAATGAGTTTATAAATAGGAGACATCCCTCACTTTACAAACTAGTTTTGTAAAGGTTTAGCTAGACTCGGCCATAAAATTTAAGATGATAATTAAACATATCTAAGATTTATCACTCACTAACGAATCACTCATATCATGTTCTCATGTTTGGCTCTTATCAAAGTCTAGTGCATGTGGTTGATGTGCAATGTGTATTACTGTTATAAACCAACTGGGATGTACCAAGTTTGATTTCTTTTGATAAGAAAGAAAGAAAAAAAAGATGTACAGTTATCATCGCGAAAAAATGTTATGAGTTCTACATTATATAAGATAATGTTTAAAAATAAATTTATATGTGAGAGATATTTCTCGCTTTACAAGTGAGTTTTATAAGGATTGACTTTTTATGTTGATTAGGTTTAACTTAGAAACTTGTTAAAGCACCTAGCAAATCACATGACACAAAGAGACATGATTTGTTAGGTGCTTTAACAAATTTTTAAGCTAAAATTAATCAACATAAAAATCATCATCAAATAAACCTAGCTATTTAGACATCATCAAAACACAGCCTTAATAAAAATTCTAAAATCGTTATATATGTACCCTATGCGTTGTATTGCTTTTTTTCTTTTCTTTCTAATAAGCCTTTTTTACGTACTTATAATAATTAATATTACTTACATCGTGTTTAAAATGCAATGAAAGGATATGAAAAAGTGATTTCATTATATATTATACTTTTATGCATTGCTACCTTAAATGAAATAATTGGGATGAGTGATTATAGCATATTTGTGGGATGAGGATATGAGTGAACAACAGTTGAGTCAGTTTTATTCAAATTTGTTATCCAATCTTGATTAAATTTCATTGGGCCAAAATCTCTTTTTTTTTTCAAACAAAAACCAAGTCAGCCTTATAATGAATGACTTCATTCAAATAGGTCATCGGATCATACAGTATCAAATATTTTAAAATTTTCAAAAAAGTATACTATTTGATCAAAATTATTTCATTTTGATGAATTATTTATTACTCATTATGTTCTTTTTAAATGTCATAGTTGACAACTTTACACATGATAATGCACAACTTTAATCACTAATATCTTAAATTATATATTATAAAAAAAATATTAAAAAATTGATATTTTGATAATATTCTTTGAGATAAATTGAACATTTATACGTTAACATTTGTGTTTATATATTAATAAAAAAATAGGGTAAAAACAGCTTATATGAATAGGTCATAATATATGATCAATATATATAACACTTATTTTGGAAGTAGGAAAAACAAAATCATGCACAACCATCCATGAACATCTAAAATACGTGTGAACTTGTATTGGGTAAAGGAAGTTTGGAAGTTAATTAATTAGCAAAATTTGGCAAGGGCTAAAACGTGCAAAACTAGTTTTTGAAACGTTATTTTCTTTTCCGCGTAGTGGCAGCTAAAATGTCATCATCTCCACCACTATCTAGGTGGAGCTTTGCTTGGTCAAAATCAAAGAAACTTGTTTCACATGTTCCATATCCCCACAGGCAATGTTTGTGTAAAATTATTAGAACACGTTGAACAATCAAACAACATATAAATAAAGTTTCTTTTGGTGCAATTAGATGTGTTCATAGCTGAATTTAACAAAACAGCAATCAAACTTTATCCCATTACATGAAATTTTTAGTCCTTGAATATTGTGATTGTGTGATTTTGTCCCCAACAATTATTTTGAGCAATTTTAACCCTCAAGATTTTCCGCCTTTATGATTTTGAGTGTCCCCTTCCATTTACACCATTTGGTACATGTGTGTCCAAGTTAAATGATGTCTTGATGGCATACTGGACAATCAAAAAGAGTCATCTTCGTCAATTTTCAATTCAATTTCAGCCAACTCTAAAACACATCGCAATCATCTCGCTTTGAAAATGCAAGAAATTCATTCCATTGGAAATGGAAATCTTTTCAACATTGACGGAGATAGAACGATGAGATCCCGCCAAAACCAGAATCATCATAATATGTCTCTGAAATGTCCTCGTTGAGACTCATACGACACAAAAGTTTTCAATTACGAAAATTACAATCTCTATGTCTTGTCATTTCTCTAAAATTGTTGTCGCTACTAAAACAAAGGTGGTGTCGTCAACAAGTTATAGTTCAATTGACAAAAAGTGTCAAAATAGCTAGACCGAGGTTCCAACACTAACACTTCCACTTATGTGACTTTACAATGTTTTTGCTATTTAGTATATCTACCAAAAAAAATTGTGTCCTTCGTATCGTCCCCATCGGCAACGACTCCCTCAAATCAAAACAATCCAACAAATCAAAACTCCGCAGTACACAAATGATTCTCAGTCCAACGATGAAAGCTCCGCAGTTACAAAGGAGATGTCAGAGACTCCGATATCAAAAGATACGTTGAAATTGATTGTGTTTTCCATTAATCTATTTTGAAAAATGCACAAGTTGATAGCTCCTTCAAATATCTCTTTCCTTTCTCTATTTAATTCCCCCTCTACTTTTTGTTAATATATAATAGAAATAGACATGATTAGATGATTATTGGAACCCATTAGTGTGATCCACATATCTCTATTATATACAATGGCGCTATTTTTTTTTAAAAGTACACGTGGCAACCTATTAGTGAAAGACATATTTAATGTTGTTTCTCATGTAATTTGATTAGGAAAATGAGCACCTAAAATGGAATTGTAATTTGATTAGGTAACCGAAAATGAGCACAAAAAAAAAACGAAAATGGAATTTGCATAGGTGACCAAAAATGTTGTGTAGAAAGTCAGAATTTAAAATTGTTGTTTAATGCACCAATGTTTTCTTTTATGTACACAATAAATATGAAAAAGCTTATAATAGAAACAACATTAAATTATGATCAACAAAAAGTGATTAAAATAAAATGTTTTAGTGATTAAAATAAAATTGTTGACTAAAAATAAATTGTTTATGGTGTGTAAATGCTATTAACTAGCACTGCCTTTTTTGATTTATGACAAATTTAAATATGACAAAGAAAAATAGTTTATATGCTTCTTCTATTTCATATATTTCAATGTGATCATAAGACCACCAATCCAATAATAACATGTATCACGTGATATTTTTTTAGCCAACCAAATTTTAACATGTGCCATTTTTTCATCATCATATTATTATGTATTATAATATGATCGGGGGTTTAAAAGTAATTTGGTTGTCATTTTCCCTATATATATTTGATCAAACTTGCATTATTTTCATCTCATTACTCCTTTCATCATTACTCATTTCATTTGATGGCATCTTAGAAATTAGTTCAGTTGAAGAATCATGAAGTATAGTCGCGTGAATTATACGTGTTTGGTTCGTTCGTTGTGTAAAACAAGAACATCATATAAATTGTTACTAACCATA
>Ga0315914_1001771_pt1 | contig 32876 bp, 24 predicted proteins | sample MpolenodulesMG_FD_203920 | JGI IMG/M metagenome (GOLD analysis project Ga0315914, IMG submission 203920) | Medicago polymorpha root nodule microbial communities from Los Angeles, California, United States - elongated nodules | ecosystem: Host-associated > Plants > Roots > Nodule | place: USA...
ATATGTTAAACATTGTTTGTTCTAACAATCTCCCCCACTCTAAGGGTAATGTTTGTTAAACGTATTTTGTTCCAACAGTGTTGACTTGAGAGCTTGAAATGTGCTCCTATCAAGATCTCAAGTTTAATTCTCCCCGATGTCAATTTCAGTAGGCTAATTTGATCTCTTCAAAAACAAAATTGTTTGAAAGTTTAAAGTTGGTTCAAAAGGAAAAAATCGCTAGTCGGGTGCATTGGGATACAAGGTGTTTTGTCATAGAAATTTTTGCGCAAATTTCACATGAATTCTTTTTGCAAGGCGACCACACTGCAGGACAAGACGATCAATGCAACTGTACTATGACTTCGAGCAATTTTAGTAGACGCAAAGCGATCCATCTCAAAATTTAAACCATATTTAAGCATTATTTCATGCTGCAATCTTGAAAAAAGATGCAACTCTTAGAAAAATTAAAGGACAAGGGTTTAGGAATTTTGAGTGGGATTTTTAGATTGAAAAACATTTTATAAACAATAAAATAGTGAATCTCATTATAGGGAAGATTGAATCTCTCAACCACTTTTGACTAAATGTATAGACTTTTGGGTTTTATTTTTTGCTAAAATGACTAATTACTAATACAAAATAAAATAGTTTCACACGACATCGTGCATATTGCATAACAACACATAAGAAACTCAATTAAAAGATGATAACTGATATTTGTACAGCTATTTTTGGGTGAAGATCCTCTCCATTTTCTAAATAAATGGAGATTGTTTTTAAACAACCCTCTCTCTCATACTTACATGTGTTTTTTATTCTCTCTCCATTGGTTTTGTCCAATCACAAAAGGAGAAAATTAATTATCATCAAAGTTATCTAATTTTAATTGTAGAAATATCACTCCTCTTAAAAGATTAGCTAACATAAAAAATCCATCACAAGTATTTTAAATACTTTCTTACAAAAAGCACAACGTTTGGCACATATAAGTGCCTTTCTATTACATAATAATAACAACAATTATTCCATAAAAAAAAAAGTGAAATCGTTTTCTATGTGTTTGTGTTTGGATAATGAGCCATCGTAATTTATCAAGGCAACCTCTAATTTCACCAAACTCACCGTTAATCAAAACATGCACTTAACATCTCCAATCTACTTAATAACCTATCTTCCTCAGCTCTACAATGAAGTCATGGACCTTATCCTGATCAGGAAGAGACTTTGAAACACTCTCAATCTGCATACATCTCTTGGCCCAAGCAAAGAACTTAGGGCATTCCTTCTCTACACTGATGTTGCCAAAGGTCTCATAGCTTTTAAACCAAGTGTAGAATGGAATAAGTGCTACATCCACAAAACCAAGCTTATCTCCTCCAAAATAAGTCTTGTCTCCCAATTCTTGCTCCAACAATTTGAGGACATCTATGAATTCTTTCTTGGCAGCTTCTTGCTCTTCTCCCTTTTTGGCCCAAAGGTTCCTTCCAGCTTGATAGATCTATTTGACATTGAGAATTGACACACACACACAGTTAGATCATAAAATGCAATAACAAGGAAAAACAACATCTACCAAGAACTAATACTTGCCAATAATATAGTGACCATGCATGATGATAAATATCAGATAGTTTCTTTTGTTTAAAACAAAAATACTCCCAATTTCAATTATCTTCAAATTATTGACATACACTTTTGATTCATATTAAGCTAATTTTATAACAATTTTATAAAAAATGATCAAATAAAGTTTAACTGTTTTCATATAAAATATAAGCTGTTTTTCTAAATTCTTTTCTCTTGATTCATAATATTTTATAAATATTCGAAAAAACTTTTGTAGAAATATTTTACCTACCTTCTTATCAACATAATCAGCCCAGAACCTAGCTTGTGATCTCTGATAAGGATCAGAAGGCAACAAAGGAGATTTCTCATTCCAAACTTCATCAATATACTGAACTGCAATTAAAGATTCACAAATGGGTTTACCATTATGAATCAGAACAGGGATTTTCTTGTGAATAGGGTTCATTTGTAACAACAAAGGGCTCTTGTTCCTTAAATCTTCTTCTTTGTACTCATGCTTGATACCCTTTTCAGCTAGGGCTATTCTGAGTCTCATGCCAAATGGACTTGGCCAGGAATCAAGCAGAATCACTTCATCAGCCATGGCTAGTTAGAGGGAATAACACAGAGAAGAATAGAATAGATTGTTATGGAAGCAGAAATGTGTGTGAGAAAGGACAAAGGTTAAAACCTTTATTTATAGAGCGGGATTTGGAATGATTAATAGTGTGGAAATGTGGTGTGTGGAATGTGGAATAGGAAGGAATAGTGATTGTGAGGAAACGTGGACAATCTTAACTTTGCAACCTAGATTGTGCAATTCAACATACGAAATATTATTTTCTAGAGATTGCAATATTAAAATGTGTAGACTATTTTGTGTATGATTTGGTTATAGGTAGTTATGATAATTTATTCGATTGGTCCCACAATATATGCAATAATCCAAATTGATCATATTATGGCGATCCGGGTAGGGTTGAAACCCTACACCCCAACTTCTTCACATTTAATTATGTAAGCTCCAGCAATTACTTAACCAATTTTTTTTTTTTAAAAGATTTCTTTATTCTTCATTTAATATTTATCTTTTTAATATTAGTAGTTGTATTTAGTGTTTCACAATTTTCTAAATCCAGTTTTTTTTTTTTAACTCCAACTTTGAAATTTGAATTCAACAACTCCACTGTGATACAATCAATTATATTGTATGTCCAAAGAACAAGAATGAATTTTATTTGGAAAAAGCAATCAGAAGTGTTCTTCACTTGGGGTTTGCGATGTGGTCTGTATCGATTTTGAAACAAAAATTAGGTTGATCAAAAGATAAAATTATATGCGGTTTGATTTAGTTTTGGATGAGTATTTAAAAAAAACTTGACATAATCTAATTCAATTTAATAAGGTTTAATTTGAATTATCCAAATCACAAATTGTAATTTTTCCTTAATAATAAAATAATAAAAATATGGTAGAATAATGAGTTTGAAGGGAAAATACCATATAATTTAGGAAAAGTTAATATTTATTTTTTAAGAAACTAAAACAGAATTTCAATAATCAAATCTCTTTACTTTCCCCACACGGTGACATTTAGGTGGGTCAATGGAATACTTTTCCACCATGGTTCAATAGTATTTAACCATTAGATGAACTAAAGTACATTGTTTTATCTTAGACTCACTTACACTCCATTTTTCTTCACACTATCTTCTACCTCCATTCTCTCTCCTCCATGCCCCACTCATCTACATCAAACCCACTTTTCCAACTATCCTTCTACCATTGTATGTGTTTTTTTATTGTTGATTTAATTTTCTTAAAATAAAATAAAATAACATGAAATTCTGCCATCCAAAATTGCAATCCCCAAAAAATAATAGTGTGAAAAAAGAAGCAAAGAGACGGGAAATAGGATTTTCAGATCCAGATTTGGGAGTTAGGAATTTTTATTTATGTTCTTCCAATTTAAAAAATCCTCAATTAATTGTAAATCAAATTTCTACTCTCCAACTCTTTTTCTAATATTAACAACAGAAGAATTTAGTTTACACTTCAATTTAATTCAGAGAGCAATGACGTTGGCTTGTGGAAATTCTCTATCGTTGTTCACAAGATAACCGCTTGATTTGGCTTTTTCTATTGTTTTTCAAATGATGATTGTGTTTAGGGATATTAATATCCAACATTGGAATGAAACATGTATCGCTGTGAAAATCATTTGGTACTTGTACAGAAATCAAACAAAACTGAAATGAAGATTGCTACTGGTGGTGGTGAGTGGGGACAGGGAGGAGAGAGAGGATGGAGGTAGAAGATAGTGTGGAAAAATTATCCAATGTGGTGAGTCTATGATAAAGCTATACTCTTTAGTTGATCTCATGGTTAAATACTAATTGGGCCATGGTGGGAAAGTATTCCATTGACCCACCCTAAATGCCACCTCCCCGCACAAGGTGTGCTAGAGAGAAGTAAAGAGAAAAATCAAGTTACTTCATAAACAAGTAAGGAGCACCTCTAAATGAAAATAAAAAGAACCATTACAAGAAATTTAATGGATTAGTCAACTACGAATGGCAGTCAAAAGCAAGATTTTTGTACTTCGCTTTCAACCAACCAAAAGATTGTGCTTTTATGTTGTCAAGTAAGTGGTGGATGATATTTTGTGAATTCTTGAAGATTTTTACATTTCATTCTTTCCAAAAAACCCAAGCCGAAGAAAACCAAAATAAATAAATTATGTCTTTATGGCGTTTCAAAAACCCTTCGAAGGAATCAAACTGAGCCAAATGATCTGAAGTATTAAGCGGTGTAACCAATACAAAGCCTAACCAATCGTACACGACAAACCAAATTTGACGGAAAACTTGCAATGAAGAAATAGATGAGCGGTGTCCTCTAGATTACCACATCCCCCCTGTAACAACCTGTTTTTCGCTAGAATTATTTTTACTATTTATTTATTATATGTGTTCATGTGTGTTTATGTGTGATTATTTGTCTTTGTGTGTATTTTATTTGGGATTACTGGATTTTTGGCCTAAAAGGGTATTATAGTCATTTCTAGACTAAGGCGTATTTTGGTCATTTGGCGAGTAAGGGTAAATTAGTCATTTTAGTAAGAAGGTTATTTTCGGTATTTTAGTGAGAATAATTATTTTTACTAAGTTATTAGTGAGTTGGAGTAATTATTTAGAGATGGTAATTATTCGGTGTTTTAGCGGATTAAGTGAGTAGTAACTTTTGAGAATTAGTTCGTAAGAATGATGAGCTCATTATGACAATTAGAAACCTAGCCCAATTAAGAGGTAACTATATAAACATAACTCTTAGACTATTACTTTTCCCACCCTATGCCCTTATCACACGCTCTGTAAAAATTACAAAAAAACCCTTCAGAAAACGTAATCTGAAAAATTTGAAATCTTGTCTGGATTACATATTCCGGACAACTTCGAAGTATAAAAGGAAGTTCACTCTCGCCTGGTGAGATATGTGCCGGAGCGGGTGCTTCGTCAGTTTGAGAGGGTTCAGAGCATCCTGAGACATCCTAATGAGAGTGCACCTACGCAGATTACCTTGGGGGTGATCACACTCCGCTTTCAGCGTGTTGTTGATTATGCGCTGACACCTGAGCAGTTGGTCCAGTATGCAGTTCATGGTGTGGAGGCAGTAGAGGGATACATCCAGTTGTTTTATCATTGGTCTCATCCACACATGATTCTTCCTGACATGACGGTACCGGTGCCAAGGCCACCAGAGCGTGAGGTCATGGATGAGGTTGCTGCTCAAGAGGATGGATAACATGGGTTTCTAGACCTTAGGGGAAGGTTGGGTCGTATCAGAGACCATGTGTACTTTCTTATGTCGAGTGGTGAGGTTGAGCAAGGGTCGGAGGCATGGGGACGTTTGGAGGAGATATTGGGAGAGTGCATGGTGGAAAGGTTTACCGTCGTTGGGAAAATGTTCAAGGTGGCAGGGGTGGTGGCAGAGGTGGCGGCAGGGGTGGTGGCAGAGGTGGCGGCAGGGGTGGTGATGCTACGGGTGTAGTCATAGGATGATTATGTTATGTTGTTATTTAACCTTTGAATATTTTTAGTTTGATTTTATTTTGTAACCGCTGAACATTTGGTGGTTTGTTTGTAACATTGACATTTTTATTTTATTTTAATTTGAAGTTCAGTTCTATTTAAGTTTGTGTTGTGTTCTATTGAATCTGTGTATGTATATGTCGTATAGAGCCCTGTAAAAAAGTGGCATGTTTCAGCCAAAATAGACAAGTTTGTCTGTGTGCTGATACAATACGGATTATATAATCCGGAACGTTTTAACACATTCCGGATTATATAATCCAGAAAGCGACTTTTTCAACCCCAATACTTGACTTTTAACTGGGTTTTTAACTAGGTTACAACATTCATTATTTCATTTCACAAACTTAAGAGGTAGAGAGAGAAAGTAGATCACAAACTTGGAGAAGAGGAAAGAAGAGGAAGCTAGAGAAAGCTTGGGGGTTTGAGAGCTAGAGAGCATATTGAAGGTTAAGCTAGTGGATTCAAGACCTAAAGGTAAGGGGGATAGATTTCCTTTCATCAATTAAGCTATAATTTCTTCTTTGTGATTATGGGTCATAAGTGTTTATTGTGAATTATGATTTTTTTTGGTCATTTTTTATGATGAATTTCGTGCTCTTAATTTATGTGAATTTATGGGTTGGTTAAACTTCATGAAATTGCTTCAACACTGAAACAATCGCTAGTCGGATGCATTGGAACACAAGGTGTTTTGTCATAGAAATTTTTGCGCAAGTTTCACATGAATTATTTTTGCAAGGTGACCACACTGCAGTACAAGACGATCAATGCAAATGTACTATGACGTCGAGTGATTTTGGTAGACGCAAAGTGATCCATCTCAAAGTTTAAACCATATTTAAGCATTATTTCATGCTACAATATTGAAAGACTAAACGATGAAATTCTTAGAAAAATTAAAGGCCAGGGATTTAGGAATTTTGAGTGGGATTTTTAGATTGAAAAACATTTTATAAACTACTCCATCCGTTTCAAAATACATGTCCAATTTTTGCAATGTGCACTATTCAGTTGACTTACTTTGACCATACTTTTTAACTAATGTATAAATACAAATATTAGCATGTAAGATGTTTGATTTGTCTCGACAAATATTTTCAAAATATTAAATTTTTATAATTTTTTACTTTAGATAATTAAAGTTATTAACGGTCAAAATTGTGCATTGACATATATGAAATGGTTGACTTGGACATGTATTTTGAAACGGAGGGACTATAAAATAGTGAATCTCATAGGGAAGATCAAATCTCTCAACCATTTCGGACTAAATGTATTGACTTTTGAGTTTTCTTTTTTTGCTGAAAAGACAAATTACTACTACACAATAAAATAGTTTTACACAACACCGTGCATAACAACGCATAAGAAACTCAATTAAAAGATCAACTAACATAAAAAATCCATCACAATTCACAAGTATTTTAAAATACTTTCTTACAAAAAGCACAATGTTTGGCACACATAAGTGCATTTTTATTAAATAATAATAACAACAACAACAATTCTATAAAAAAAAAAAATGAAATTGTTTACTACATGCTTGTGTTTGGATTGGTAAGAATAACCGAATCACAATGAACCATCATAATTTTAACAAATACCATACTTTCAATCAAGGCAACGTCTAATTTCGCCAAATGCATCGTTCATTAAAACATGCACTTAACATCTCCAACCTACTTAATAACTCATCTTCCTCAGCTCTACAATTAAGTCATGGACCTTATCCTGATCAGGAAGAGACTTTGAAACACTCTCAATCTGCATACATCTCTTGGCCCAAGCAAAGAACTTAGGGCATTCCTTCTCTACACTGATGTTGGCAAAGGTCTCATAGCTTTTAAACCAAGTGTAGTATGGAATAAGTGCTACATCCACAAAACCAAGCTTATCTCCTCCAAAATAAGTCTTGTCTCCCAATTCTTGCTCCAACAATTTGTGGACATCTATGAATTCTTTCTTGGCAGCTTCTTGCTCTTCTCCCTTTTTGGCCCAAAGGTTCCTTCCAACTTCAAAGATCTATTTGACATTGAGAATTGACACACACTCAGTTAGATCATAAAATGCAATAATAACAAGGAAAAACAACAGCCACCAAGAACTAATACTTGCTAGTCAGGGCCGGCCTAAGGCTCAAGCCATCCAAGTAAGGGTTTTAGACCTCAAAATTTTGGGTTAAAATAACGCCTCAATATAAATTAATTTAGCTATAAATATATAATATGACATACTAATAATCAATATTTATCTAGTTTAGTTGGTCAATTTTAAGACCTCAAATATCCTTTTAATCATAAGTTCAAATCTTGGATTCAACAAAACTAGATTTATTATGCTTTTAATAAGTATTGTGTTATTTTTGTTTAATTCCAAGAGGCCTCATTATAAAATTTTCTTTAGACCTCTTGTCATGTTTGGCCGACCGTGAATATAGTGACCATGCATGATGATAAATATCAATAGTTTCTTTTGTTTAAAACAAAAGTACTCCCAATTTCAATTATCTTCAAATTATTGACATACACGTTTGATTCATATTAAGGCCCTAGTTTGTACAAATAGCTTAATAGCTTAGTTAAGTGATTATAGCTTAAACACTCATCATATAAGTCTCCGGTATAAGCTAATTTTATAACAACAATTTTATAAAAAAGATAAAATAAACTTTATATGTTTATTATATAAAATCTTGTAAAAAAAAATGTTTATTATATAAAATATAAGCTTTTTTTTCTTAATTCTTTTCTCTTGATTCATAATATTTTATAAATATACGAAAAAACTTATGTAGACCAATTTATATACCTTCTTGTCAACATAATCAGCCCAGAATCTAGCCTGTGATCTCTGATAAGGATCAGAAGGCAACAAAGGAGATTTCTCATTCCAAACTTCATCAATATACTGAACAGCTATTAAAGATTCACAAATTGGTTTTCCATTATGAATCAGAACAGGGATTTTCTTGTGAATAGGGTTCATTTGAAGCAACAAAGGGCTCTTGTTCCTTAAATCTTCTTCTTTGTACTCATGCTTGATACCCTTTTCAGCTAGGGCTATTCTGACCCTCATGCCAAATGGACTTGCCCAGTAATCTAGCAGAGTCACTTCATCAGCCATGGCTATTTAGAGAGAATAACACAAAGGAGAATAGATTGTTATGGAAGCAGAAATGTGTGTGAGAAAGTACAAGGGTTAAAACCTTTATTTATAGGAAGGAATAGAGACTGTGAGGAGATGCAGACAATCTTAACTTTGCAACCTAAATTGTGCAATTCAACATACGAAATATTTTTTCCTAGAGAGTGCAATATTAAAATGTGTAGACTATTTCGTGTATGATCTAGTTATAAATAGTTATGATAATTTATTCGGTTGGTCCAATTGATCATATTATAAGAAGATTTTTTAAAAACTTCTTTATTCTTCATTTAATATTTATCTTTTTAATATTAGTAGTTGTATTTAATATTTCACAATTCTTTAGATGTAGTTATTCTTTTTGTTTCTGGTCTTTGTAAACAAAGAATTTGGTCCTTTTTATTTTGTTTAGTCCCTCCAACTTTTGTTATATTATTGGAATTGATTTATGTAATATATAAAATATTTGATTTTATTCAATATTCAAAATAAGCACTTATATTACAATGTCTAATTTTAAAATGAATGAATTTGCCAATAACATAAATATAGGTAAAACACGAAAGATAAAAAATACAGTTATATATTTACCAGTCGAAAAGAAAAAAAGCTTTAGAAATTAAAAACAAAAAATGTCACAAAGTCAGCTTTGAAATTTGAATTTAACAACTCGACATGTGATGCAATCGATTACATCGTATGCCCCAAGAACAAGAAATGAATTTTACGTGTTCCCCAAGAACAGGAATGAATTTTATTTGGAAGATGCAATCAGAAGTGTTTTTCACTAGGGTGTTTGCAATGCGGTTTGTATTGATTTTGAAGCAAAAATTAGGTTGATCAAAGGATAAATTTATAAACGGTTCGGTCTAGTTTTAGATGAGTATTTAAAATAAATTGATATAATCTAATATAATTTAACGATGTTTAATTTGAATTGGTTTTTGGATTATCCAAATCATAATTTTTCATTAATAATAAAATAAAATAAAAAAGGTAAAATAATGAGTTTGATGGAAAATATAACATATAATTTGGTAAAAATTAATACTTATTTTTGAAGAAGTTAAATGAAATTTCAATAATCAAACTTCTTTACTTGCCCCCGCATATGGTGTGCTAGAGAAAAGTAAAGAGAAAGATCAAGTTACATCAAAAGGTAAGGAATATCTCTGAATAAAAATAAAATGAACCATTACAAGAAATGTAATGGATTAGTACACTATGAATAGTAGTCAAAAGAAGATTTTCGTGCTTCGCTTTCAACCAACCAAAAGATTGTGCTTTTATGTTGTCAAATAAATAGTGGATAATATTTTGTGAATTCTTGAAGATTTTTGCATTTCATTCTTTCCATAAAACCCAAGCCGGAGAAAACCAAACTAAACAAATTATGTCTTTCTTGTGTTAAGAAAATCCTTAGAAGGAACCAAACTGAGCTAAATGATCTGAAATATTAAATGACACAACCAATACAAAGCCTAACCAATCTTACACAACAAACCAAATTTGACGGAAAAATTGCAATGAAGAAGTAGATGAGCGGTGTCCTCTAGATTACTACATCCCCCCACACGGATGTGGATTTTCTGCGATCAGAGAAATCCCACAGTCACACGGTCAAAAGTTTCTCAGTCTTTTGATATATCTAATGGTTATAGATTGCCTAAGTTTTAATCTATCAGCACATTCACACGTTAACCCCTCTCTCTCTCTCTCTCTCTCTCTCTCTCTCTCTCTCTCTCTCTCCCCATCCATTCCCTTTCTCCCAAATGAACCAAAACATCGCCGAAAATAATCATTCACCAAGCGCCGCCGTATGGTTTTCTCGACCTCCAGGCTCCATTTGTGGTTTTCTCTACCGATCTCATCGCTTAATTTGGAGTCACTCTAGATTTTGTGATGTGTTTCAATTGAAAGTAAATTATGTTTAATTTTTAAATTGTGATTTGTGGTTTCTAATAAAATTTAAAGAAATGAACCGTGGATTCAATAGTATAAACAAACTGATTTTAAATTAAAATTTACCAGAACTTAAATTGACGGTCAACAACAACAACATGCTTTGTTCCAAAGTTCATTTTAGCAACTAATGTTTTTGATTGAAAAAGAAATATAGTGTATGAGTGATTCTCGGATTACTTGTACGCAATTAATCCATTCAATTAGGTGAATTCGCCGGAAGTAGCTATGACGAGCACCTTTTGGTTCGTTTGAGTGAGACAATCGTTTTTGTTCAAGAGAGAGAAATACAAAATGGCTGAAAAAGGGAACAGAATAGCATAATGTATTTTAACCATTGGATGCATCACACAGATCATATTTGCCTGACTGTGTGAATGTAGTATTCACTTGACCGCAGTCAATCCGAATCCCCCCCACACATTGTTGAAAAGTATCCGGAAGTACCCATCTCTTTACCAAATTGTCGTTTGTTGGTAAGCGGTTGAAAAGGAGGAGCCACACAAAAAGCTTGACTTTGAGAGGGACATTTTTGTGCCAAAAAACATGGATACCATCTTCATTGATAAGTTTAGTAGAAATTTATTGAAGAAAATTATAAGCACGGCTAATAATCTATTGAAGTGTGAAGATTCCACCGCCACCTGTCAATAACATCATCCTACAAAATAATAGAGTTCAAACAAGCACTACACTCCCTCATCTGCTCTTTCTCCCACACTTGTAAAGGTTTGCGCTACTTCCAAGCCTCTCCACTCTCACCACACCATAAGTGCTCCATTTTAGCCATTGTAGCTATCTTGTTATTAGAAAGCTAAAAAATGCGACTGAACCTATCTTTCAAAGCCACACCTTTCATCCACGAATCCCGCCAAAATAAAAAGGAATTACCATCATCCACCTTGCACACACAATTATCGTCAATCTAACTACCTACAAATGTCCAACACCGCAACCATTACTTAATAAATTATGCCACCACACCAAACCCCTCCCTCCGTCAGCGTGAACAAGAAGGCTACATTCCCTAAACCGTGGCGCCAACACTCTAAACGCTCTTCCTTCAACCTCCATCACCATTTACCTAACAATGACATATTGAATTCCCTTAACTTCCTAAACCCCAGACCTCGTTTATCCTTATTAAAGCCAACAATATATGATTAAATCCAAGATATTTTCCTACCCCCTTCGAAAAAACAATTAAAAATAAATTTGATATGTTTCAACCACCTAGAGATATGTTTTGACTCTTCCAAATTGACAATCTAGATTTTATACGGCAAGGAGCGGTTGCAAAAAAAATCAACTTACGGTAATCTCCACCAATAGGTTGTCCCAAATAAAGGAAAGGTATATGCCCAGACGTTCAATCAGAAATTTCCTCAAAAAGCAAGAAAACAACTTTCAAGGAATGAGATGAGATGTTATGTCATCAAAAGAGTGTCATCTGTGAATTATAAGTGTGAGATTGAGATGTTATCTGACTGGGCGACAGAGTACCTTCGACAACTATTAAGAAAAGAAACTGTGACAAAGGGTCGCCTTGACGAAGACCTCTTTCAAATTTGGACTCATTAGTTGAACTCGTGTTAACTAGAACAGAAGCGGTAGCTGTAGTAACACATTCCATGATCCATTTCCGTTAGTGGGTAGAAAAATTCATCTTAACCATCAATGCTTCTAAATAATGCCAATCAACCGAATCAAAAGCTTTCTCAAAATCAACCTTAAATAACAATTCTTTTTTTAATTTCCGAGCATCATCCACCATCTCATTGGCTATAAGAATATCATCCAAGTTCTGCCTTCCTTGGACAAAAGTTGACTGAGAATTTGAGATAACACCCCCTATTACTTTCCTCGATCTATCAAGTAACACTTTTGTTAGAACTTTGTACATGCCTCATACCATAGAAATTGGTCTAAATTCTGGAGAGAGAGAAAATGTCAAGTGTACTTTTTACACTTTTAAAAGATTGAAAACATAAATTTCAAAATATTTTTATTATATTTGGCTGTTAGCATTTTTCTTGTTTAAAAATTCTAAAGAAATAACTTTTTCAATGCAAATAATGTGATTATAATTTTGAGAAATGTGATATTTTGAAGATACAGTCACAGTGCTTGCATAAATATCTATAAGTTAAAAAATAATAAGTAAAAATTTGGCTTAAGCAAAAGGATCATGATGATGTTTTGAATATTAAACGACAAATTAAGGGATCAACATGAAACTACATCACATGTTATTCAAAACCTTTCTTCCACAAAGCATAAAGTTTAGCACATCTAAGTGCCTCCTTCTATTACATAATATTTATTCCATAAAAAAGGTGAAGCAACCAATCACAAACGACAAGTACATACTTCATTGTAGTCAAACATTTCCAATCTACTTAATGCCTAATTTCTTTAGGGCATCTGCAATGAAATCGTAGACCTTATGCTGGTCAGGAAGTGACTTGGAAACACTCTCAATCTGCATGCACCTCTTAGCCCAAGCAATGAACTTAGGGCACTCAATCTCTATATTGAGGTTTCCAAACTTCTCATAGGTTTCAAACCAACTGTAGAATGGGACAAGGGCTATATCTACCAAACCAAGTCTGTCTCCTCCAAAATAAGCCTTATCTCCCAGCTGTTTCTCCAACAATTTGACCATATCTATGAATTCCTTCTTGGCAGCTTCTTGTTCTTCTCCTTTTTTGGTCCTATACACTTTCTTTCCAGCTTCATATATCTATGACATTGATAATTAACACACTCAATTAGTTGGAAACAAAACGTAAGAATGAGAAACGTACATGAGAGTCAAAGATCGACCTTACTACTTTTAGTAAAATGTTAGATTTGATCATGTAAAAAATACTGAAGATGTACAAACTTTTGCATCAGAACTTACAAAAATGTTCACACCAATGTAATTTGATATTGAGTAGGTCCATATTAGACCCATTCAATAAATTTTTAATCCAAACGACGAGTTTTGTAAAATATGTAGGCAAAAATAAGTTATTGGACAGTGTAACTATTAAGTTTACACCAATGTAGTTTGATGTATTCTCATAAACTATTTTCATTAAAAATAGTAATAAATTCCCTTCCTCTCTGAAAAAAAATTAAGGGTTAAATATGTTTTTGGTCCCTATAAAATTGGGAACTTCTAAGTTTAGTCCTTACTTAATTTTAATAGGTTTTTTAGTCCTTACAAAAAAAAAATTACTTCTAATTTTAGCCCCTGTTACAACAAAGTTTGTTTACTTATCCTTAAACTCTTAAATTTTTGAACCATTTTTTTAAGATTAGTTTAGAACACTATGAAATATTCATTACCAAAATTTAGATTTTTTTAACATGAAACGAATTAAATATGAATTTTTTAAAACGACAAAAGTTAAAGATAAAATTAACGAAATCTGGACGTAGAAATCAAATTTTACGACAATTTTTTGTAGAGGAACTTTTAATAATGTTCTTAACACGTCTGGAAAAAATTGATTAAAAAATCAAGAGTTTAAGCCTAAATTAAACAAATTTGAATTGAGGAGGGATAAATATTGAATGGACCACACCAAAACCTAAAATAGAGATTGATGAAAGCATAATTTAGCAAGATTGAATATACATGTCAGTTGACAAGTCCTAACTCAACTGATAAAAATATCAAAATTATAAGTCGGACGCTTTGACCCCTTCGTCCCTCCACTTGTGTGTGTGAGTTCTAATAGTTATTTGTCTTTACGTCTATCTAAAAAATATGAGTCAAAAAAGTAAAATTTGAAGTCTCTTATTATATACCTTCTTATCAACATAGTCAGCCCAAAACCTAGCTTGTGCTCTCTGGTGGGGATCAGAAGGCAACAACGGAGATCTATCCTTCCAAACCTCATCAATATACTCAACAATTACAAGTGACTCACAAATAGGTTTGCCATTGTGGATTAGAACCGGGATTTTCTTGTGAACCGGGTTCATTTGTAGAAGATAAGGTCAATTCTCCCTTGGATCTTTATCTATGAACTCATACTTGACACCCTTTTCAGCAAGGGCTATTCTAGCTCTCATTCCGTAAGGACTTATCCAGAAACCTAACAAAACCACCTCATCAGCCATGACTGGGTAGTTTTCTTTTTCACTCATTAACAGATAAATGTTTTATGAAAATTTGGAAGCAGAAATCTCTTTATAAACGAGTCATTAGAGTGAGATTTGAATATAGCATGTGTGAAGTAGCCTAAAAATTTATTATTACAATCAAATCAAATCAAATCAATTCCAAATCTATAACAAATCAAATATTTCATTATTGAATACAATTAACATCTCAAGCGCGATACACGTGATATATTTATTTTTTGTGAGATGGTGTTCTTCTATCAATTTTATATTTCCACCGTGCCTTCTTTGTTGCCACCGCATCAAGGTTTGATGCCCGCAAACAAGAAATCATGTAACGCCCAGAATTAAAAAATTATACTACATGTTCGTAATCATAAGATCTTTCAAGAGAGAGCGCGGCAAAAATATGGTAAAAAGTGTGTTACCTAACCCAATGTTGTGCATTGGTATTTATAGGGAATAATTAGGGTTTTTGGCTGGAAAGCCTTTACCTAGACAATCAGGATATGTTGGATCCGGACCGATGTTATGCATTGGTATTTATGAGGGATAAATGTGATATTGTGCAATGGTATTTGTGAGTGATAGATATGACCATCTGAGTGGTCCTATGACATACTTACCACTCTGCTGAAGTAATACTCATCTGGTTTCCTCCTCATCAATGATGCACAAAAACTTGTATAAATAGGTGTGTTTGGTTCTCTTGTTGTAAAATGTACAACAAAGAACTATTAATACTTATTTGGTGGATCTGAACACCAATAGACTGTTTTGAACTTGCCCAGCCAGTAAAAATATGTTAGTTGATAGGGCAGCATGATCAAGTTCAAAACAACCTCTTTTATGGCCACACCTTCCTCCAGATTTGGTCAGGGATCTTTGACTTATCAATGAAGGTTTGGATCCATTTCCATCACGCCTTTCAAATCCAGTACTCAAATCTTTTTATGATGGAGAACGTTGACTCGTTTCACTCTGAATTATTAAGATTTATTTGGTGCTCATAATATGAGAAATGTTGATGAAATTAGAGAGTTGAATATACTCCCTCCGTTTTTAAATTTTAACAAATTTTACTTTTTAGGTTCATTCAATTAATGATGTATGTAGTTATGAACCACATACATCATTAATTGAATGAACCTAAAAAGTAAAATTTGCTTATATTTAGAAACGGATGGAGTATTAATGTGCATATGTTTGATGTATGCCCTTTAAGGAAACTATAGAACATATAATAGTTTATTAAGTATTTGTGATAAACCAAATAATGATATAATACGTATTATATATGTAAATGACAAACTTTTATATTGCCCTCTAAGATTACATGCGGTCATTTAAGTGTTTTGTTTTTTGATTCAGCCTATAGGGCTGAATCAAGTTGTTGGAGAGTTTGAATTAAGTCGAGTTTAAATTGTACTAGTTTCTATCGAATTCAGTCGAGATGAACCAAAATCTGACTAGATTCAACTCATTTCTAACCCTACTCCCAACTACGATAACTGATATTAGTAACCATTACAAATTACGTGTCACCGCTATTTAATTTATACTCGTACTAAAGATGCCTCTCATAGTAGATGCATATTTTCTTAGTTTTACATTGAGGTTGTGGTTTGATAAACCTTTATGTTGCACTAAAATACAAACAAATACGGTCAGTTCAGGCACAATTGCAATTGCATTGCCCGGAACTTTAAATTGTTATATTGGTCTAATCAAAACTCAATACTTATTTCAGTTAGTATTTAATTACAAATTGTAACAGAGCCAATGACATACATCAATATGAAAAATGAGTTAAAGATTAATTGGAAAAGATAATTATAATTCACATAGGTGAAACCAGACATCTTAGTTTACTTGCATTGGTTAATTCTTGATTTGCTTACCAATGGGCACGATTAGTAGTCATTTGGGGTACGATATCTGGAAATTTTGTCCCTTCATAACTACTGCAAACTGGACGCACTTCTTGCGTTTTGAGCGCAAAACATACACATCAAATATACATCAGCAGTTTTTCAAACCATCCCCAAGATTCATGTTTTGTATGATCAACAATCCACTTGCATTTTTTCTATTATCTTTTTCTTGTAGAAAGCATAGTGTTTGAACATCTATTTTCCTTTTATTTCATGATAACTATTGTATAAGAAAGGAGAAGATAGTCTACAAAAGACAAGAACTTAACTCATTATGGCCATACATTTCCAAGAATCCAACCTACTCAATGCCTAAAATCCTTCTCATGTCCATAGTGAACTCGTAGATCTTATCCTGATCTGGAAGAGACTTGGAAACACTTTCAATCTGCATGCATCTCTTAGCCCAAGCAATGAACTTAGGACACTCATTCTCTAAATTGAGGTTGCCAAAGGTCTCGTAAACTTTTAATCGGCTGTAGAATGGTATAAGTGATATATCCACAAAACCAAATTTGTCTCCTCCAAAATAAGACTTCTCTCCTAACTGATCCTCCAACAATTTGAGAGTATCTATGAATTCCTTCTTTGCGACTTCTTGTTCTTCTCCTGTTTTGGTATAAATGTTCTTTCCAATTGAATATATCTAACAGGTAAAAACGAGAAAATGATTAGTCATGTATTAAGAACCAATACCGACTATTTTTTCACTTATTTCTAAACTATTGCTCAAGGTTAGAGCACAAGTATTAGCATTTTACAAGAAAGTATTCCTGGCATATTACTAATAAATATTAGCATTTGTTGTTTGAAGTCCTCAACACAAGATACAAATTTCACTAGTGATAAATTAAGCGAGAAGATTAACTTATCATATCTTGCAGGTTTAACAAATACTAAATTAGGATAGAATATGATAGCTTTTATTATTCTGGCCATCAAGAAGACCCTAAAAGTTTTCCTATTGACAAAGATTTAGATGTTTAAATAGTTGAATTACCAGTCTAAAACTCAGATTTTTAAGTTTTATACATGCACCACTAACTATTTTAAAAACTTATGAAGCTTTTACTGTCATTAGCAACGACTAATCTAAATTGAAGAACCTATTGGACTTAATTGAAGAACCTATTGGAAGCACAAATTGAATTACTTCCTCTCAAAAATGCTACGAAGTTAGGATTTAGGAATGTTTACAGGTTTTGGTGAGGGTAACTCGAGAATAGTGCTATCTCATCTTAATGCTCTTATGACACTCTTTTTATTGGGGCGGCAACATTGGAGAACCTATGGAATATAAAGTCTATTTTCGGTGCTTCAAGTAATTGGTATCACTCTTGAAGGTAAAGTTTTAGAAGATTAGTCTTATAGGGATGAATGTGTTATTTTCATTTCTTACTATATATGGATGCTTATTTTCTCAACTGTAAACTTGTTTCAGTCCCATTCATATACTTGGGCGTACCTATTGGTGAAAATCCATAGAAGGTATGCATGTACTTGGCAGCTGTTAATAGACTCTCCCGGTGGTCGACTCAGATCTTAGCGTAACAGATATGTTAATATTTGAGGAAGAGCACTCCTAATTAAATTCCATTATAAGAAATATCCCTATATGTCTTTTTTTAAGATGTTGATGAGGGTTTGGAGAAGGGTAGTTAAGCTACAAAGAAGATTCCTTTGGTTTGAATCAAAGGGGGAGAACAAGATCCGTTGAGTTTTGTTATCTTGTAAATCGGATGGAGGTTATGCGATTAAGGGTCTTAGGTTGGTTAAGCGTAGCCTGTTAGGGAAATGTAGGTAGAGGCTTTTAAGTGGAGAAGCTTCTCTATTGAGTAAGGTTTTGGTGAGCAAATACTAACTTAGAGTAATTCAAATAGCTTAGTTGTCTATTTTGTGTGTAACTAACTAACAAATTGAAAGTTAGGTAATAAGTGATGAGTTTGTTAGATTGTGTTAGTTAAATCTGGTCCTATAAAAGGAAACTGTTAGTGTTACTTGATACACAAGTTATAATAGAGTTTTTTTGATCTCTCATCAATTCAGTCTCTCCCAAAGAACTATTATCAGTGTATGTGTGTGATAGCTAAGTGAAGCAATTGCCTCCAACAAATACGACCCTACTATGGTGGTTAACCCGAGTCTAGAGTGTTGAGGGTCCCATATTATGCTTCTATTTGGTGGAATGATATTTTTTCTGATTTGGATTGGTAGGACTATTGGCTCGAACTGGTTCTCGAGACATGTCTCTAAAAAGGTTTGGAATAATGCTTTTGTTCTAAAAGTTGAAGTTGATTTTGACTCTTAAACCTTTATAATAACTGGAATTGCTTTAGGTAGTTCTGAAGAAGGTATGATATGGATAGACATGAAAAGCTTTCCCAATTTTGTTTTCTATGTGGTTTGTTAGGACATAACGATTCTGCTTGTTATAACGTCACTAAACCTGTGCCTAAATTTGATGATTATCATAATAAATTAAGGGTATGGTTGAGATCTATCAGATATGATAGAAGAATTAAATAAGATAAAAACAAATATAACAGTAGCATTACTATTAATAACAACAATCCTGGAAATTGTCCCTATAAATCCAAACAGTTTTCTACTAATGTTCTGCAAAAATTTGCTAAGCTAAATATGCAGGAACACTTTAAAGACAAAAAGGCAGAAAAGCCAGTAGCAGTGGAACAACAAAGGAGCATCCTACATACTTTGAAAGCAGAAGACAGAACCAAGCTATTCTAACTAGCAATACTACTGCAGTTGGTGATCTATGATTATTAAATCAACAAAGGTTCATTCATCGCTATGTTCAAAAATCAGGTCAACAACCACCAAACACTGGACAGTCCTTCTCAGATGCTGATGACATGTATTATGTATATAACCAACCAACATAGGAAACAAAAGGAAAAGGAGAGATGAAATTATACGAACCGATACTGATATAGTAATGCCGGAATTAAGCACTGAAAGTAATGAAGCGACAGGCCTGTCCAAACAAGCTGACCAAAAAAACATGAAAATTATTACTTGGGATTGTCGTCGACTTGGGAATCCACAAAGAGTTAGAGATCTTAAGAAAATTATTTCTCTTAAGAACCTTGATATGATTTTCATTATGGAATCTAAAAGAAAAGATCATGAATTGTTCCAACTTAGCAACATTGGCAACCTGGACTTTTTAGTTGCTGTAAGACTGTTTAGTGGCTGTGAGTTGTGCAATGGAAGGTAAGCATAGAGTTGGTGGTTTGTCTCGCTTATGGAACAATACTCTTAAGATTGACATTAGAGGTAAGTCTCTAAACCATATTTTATATGATTATAACTATAGTACTAACTCTGAATTGGAGAGTTACAGGCATTTATGGTCATCAGGAGGAAGGTAAAAAAAGTACCCACCTGGAAATTAAATAAAATCCTTGTATTTGAGTCCTATGTTAATTCTAACTGGTTAGTATTTGAGAATTTTAATATTGTTTTGTCTCAAACTGAAAATTGGGGGAAACCTCTACAATGCCAATATTGTTGAGAATTTTAGAGAGATTTTACAAGAATGCTCATTGAGTAACTTGAGTTTTGATGGAGACCTTTACACTTTGGTCAAACAATCAAGAAGCTTTAATTCATATTAAGGTTAGCCTTGAAAGATGTTTGGAAACTCCCATGATTGAATCACCAATTACCAAAAATCAAAAGTTTCTCATTTTACCTAGTATGTCTTGGACCATATGCTGATATGCCTATTTTGATTTATATCTCACCCTTTGTTCATGACAGGACTATAAAAAACAAACCAAAGAGGTTTGAGCAGTTTTGGACAAACTCTTGGGAGAAAATTATTAGACACTTGGAACAATCATCATTCCGTACAAAAATGCAAAAACCTGTATGGATTCTCTTTATAATTATTGGAAAAAAACTTTCGGAAATATCCCTTGTTGACGTGTCAGAAGGATTCAAGAACAGCTTGGAGATCTCCATATACTAAAATTCAGACTAAAGAAGTGGTGGATAATGGATATAGCTAAAGAACTTGAAGCTCAACTAGATGGTATTTTGGATCATCTTAGATATACTACACACATTGTAATCAATCAATTCTAAATTTCATATTTCCCTCATTTTATTATTCTCTTTGTTAGGCTCCATCTCACTTCTCAACAGATCATGAAGAAGGCTAATGGAGTCAGCGTGCAAAAGCACCTTTTAGTGATAAAATACTACGATTTTTCATATACTCCCAAAGAAAGAAGAGGAATAACATTGAGAACTTGCCATTGCAAATGACCAAATCAGAGAAAATGCATTCACACAATCAGAACATTGCTGTCCATTCAACCAAGATTAGGCTGTCCATATTCAAGCTCGGTATTTTGATTATTAAACTAAAATTTAAATGTGCATTTTTTTTTACCCCAAATGCATGATTGTGGGTTCCCCTGACTATTGAGAATCAAAATTCCTGATTGGGGATATGTGTACAACAACAATCAAGCATTATCCCACTAAGTACGGTCAGCTACACAGACCAAACTATGTCATAATTTTCTTCTATATTTTACCACATTTCTATCAAACTCATTAATCTCTAAATCTTTCGTAATAATTTCTCTTATAGTTTTTTTAGGTCTTCCTCTGTAGCTCGTGATTTGACTACCCTTCATTTGATCTATTATCCGTACTACAAAATCCATATGCCTAAACTACCTAAGCCTAATTCCCACAATCTTTTCAATTATAAATGCTACTCCAACTCTATCTCTAATGGTGTCATTTCTAATTTTATCTCATCTAGCCTTACCACACATCCGATTTTTGGCAGATTATCACATTAAGCCTACCAATGTAAAAGAAGCTACTCAAGAAAAAATAGCATTTTAATATACTAGTAAATTGTTTGTATAACATACTTGAAGAAAGTAACTAATTACTCCACATTTCCAATAATCAATAAAAAAAAAACTATGGTTAAGAAATTCTAGAAACAATCAAATGCAAATTACCTTCTTATCAATATAATCAGCCCAAAATAAAGCTTGTGATCTCTGAAAAGGATCAGAAGGCAATAAAGGAGATTTCTCATTCCAAACTTCATCAATATACTGAACTGCAATTAAAGATTCACAAATGGGTTTTCCATTATGAATAAGAACAGGGATCTTCTTCTGAACCGGGTTCATTTCTAACAACAAAGGACTCTTTTTCAATGACATTAATTCTTCTTCTATGTATTTATACTTGATACCCTTTTCAGCAAGTGCTATTCTAACTCTTATTCCAAATGGACTTGGCCAAAAATCTAGAAGAATAACTTCATCGGTCATGGTTACTTTCTGAGGATAACAATGGAGGATTGAGATGATGGATTGTTGAGACTCAATTCTCTTTGAGCGTGGACTACGGAGTCTATGACTTTTCTAGTCAACGTGGAAAACAAGCTGGACTTTTGCCATTTATAGTAAACCACCAATTTAGTTTCGATTTTAAACTAGTCTCCGTCCTAGTGTTAGAATTCACCTTATAAAGTGAATAAGTGGGGTGTCTGGAATTCGAACCCCAACCCCTGCATATAATAATAATAATGCATTGTCTACCAACTTGGCTATGCTCACGGGACATTTATTTAATTAGAAAACTTTTGACAAATACTAGTTTAAAATATTAATAGAGTTGATAACTAATTTAAAAATGACTAACAAATATATGAACCAATTCCGTGGTTTATTCAAATATAAATCTATTCTTTGATATGAAAGTGGATATCGAAGAAGCTATAAAATGTAAAAAATAGGTTTTTAATGAAATTTAAAAAATACTTTATTGATAAGAATTTAATTGTGGTGGGTTGATGGTTCAAAACAATTTTGCATACATAACTCATCAAAACATTCGGAATCACCACATCAATTAATGTTTTTAATTTACGTGGATCAAACGTGGCAATTCAAAATATTTTAATTGGTTGTATGTGCAAAATTATTTTGGACCGTCAATCCGCCACAATTAAACTCTTTTTTATAATTCTGGACAAAGGTTACAATGTGTATGTATATACACGTAAGCCACCAACAACTATATTAGAAAAATATTTGGAAAGACAAATATATTATCATGGTAAATAAATTAATGTTTTATGAGATTGATTTTGCTTTACTCCATAAATTAATTATATGGGTAATGCATAATATATGTAAGGTTCGAGGTTCGAATCCAGTAAAAAAAAAAGTCAATTATATGCATTAAATGAGATTTTGCTTCCAACCGTTGAATATCTATCATGTCATAGTTCCTTAAAAAAAAAGTCAATCATGTCATGGTTCCTTGTCATCTTTCTTTTGATTAGTTGCTACAATTGGCATGACTTGAGGTACTGATATTGGATTCTTTACGGTTCTGACATATTAACGCTATCTAATAGCATCCTTCAAAAACTATCAAATACCAAACACATACTAAACGATCAAATTAGTTTGCGGTTGTAGGGCTATCGTACTCTATACTCCTCACATCTACGTCTTCAGTTCTATACAAATCACTAAAAAAAATTGTCATTTAACTTTTTACACACTTATTTTTCATCTTCACTTTCAATATTTTAGAGTTCAGCATGAGTTCATCTTTATATGATGTTTCAAATATGTATTTTCTGAAAGTTTTGGAAAATTATAAATAAATATGTTCATTTTGGTAAAAAAATTCGAAAAACTTGTGTTTTCAGTTTACGAAAATAACACAGGAAAACTATAAAAACTGTTCCGGTGTGTATAAATTTTTCGAAAAAAATAATATTACACATTTCCAAAAAAAGAACCAGAAAACTTGTATTATCGTTTTCCAGTATCGTAATATACTTTTAAAAAAAAAAAAAAGGTTTTTTCCTTATTTTTAAAAATATTCTAATTTTTTTTATCATTTGTTTAAAAGGTACGAGCATACATGAGTTGCGCGATAACGATTAATTATGTGTTAATATCATTGTTGCATTGAACTACACACACGTTTGATACACGAGAAGTTGTAATAAGTTGGATTAGGGAGATTGAAATTAGAAATAAAAGGATTGTTATTACTAGATTAGATAGACAGATGGAAAGGAAAGGAAGAGAAGTAACAAAATAATTTTGGGTTTTGACATAGGTGGAAGGTAAACAAGCTGAAAGCTCGACATAAAGTGCATCTAAAAGGTATTGTTGTCCCTTCAAAATTATATTAACACCGTTTAAAGATGGTTTGGGATGGAAAGTTGAGGTGAAATGTGGAGTTCACAACCATGGGCTACCTGATAGAATGGAAGGTCGTGCATTTGTGAGGCGTCTAAGTGTAAATGAGCATAAACATGTTGACAATTTGACAAAGTATCGTGTTCCACCGAGACACATATTTCCGTCATTACAAGAGAGAAATCCACATAACGTCAGTCGTATCACCCAAGTATATTAAAAGATGAGTATGTTGGAAAAAGATGCGAGAGGTCTTAGAACAGAGATACAACATTTCATGAATTTGATCATATAGAGTGGAAGAAAAGATGACTCGGATGTAATGAGAGATATATTTGGCGTGCATTCGAATTAAGTCAAATTGTTGAACATGTTTCTGATTGTGTTGATTATGGATAGTACATACAAAATTAATAAATACATATCATTGTTGTTCGAAGTTATAGGTATGACATCAATAGAGTTGACATTTGCAATGACATTTGCTTATATGGAATCTGAGCAGATAGAAAACCTTGGTTAGGTAAAAGAGCATTTAACCCAAAATAATTTTTGTAATAAGTTTGAATTTTTATGAAGTGTTGAAAATTAATTTTCTCAGCTTTAACGAGCTTATAGTTAATGGATCTATCATTTGATTCAAGAGAGTTTTCAAAAAGATGATTTTTTTTTTTTTGTATTTTAGTGTTGGACGAATCTTTCAAGGGCATTTTGGTCAATTTTGGCGGCTATTGTGTTGAAATGAGTTGATCATTTGTTTCGCCTTACCGAAATGATCGAAAGGGGTCTATTGTTCATGTTGTTTGGACGAATGGGTTATGAATTTTTGAAAAAGTGGTGTTTGTGTCGGTGCACAACATGTTTGTCTAAATTGTCTGATAACTATATTTAGACATCTGATGCACCAAATTGATAAAATAAGAAGCCTATGAGTTTGTTTTAGGTTGTATGAGCGTGAGGCTCATGAAAACAACGTAAAAACGTAGGAGACTATGTCGAAATTGAATGAAAAATAATTTTAACTTAACATTTTGAACTATTTAATGTTTCTAAGAGAAAATTTTTGTGAAAAAAATATAGAATTATTTGTGAGTTATTTTGTTAACTTTAAAGTGTCTAAACTAAAGGTTTAAAGTATTTATTGATAAATATTTTCTTTGATAAAGTTTGACAAAAATGTCTTTAGAATAGTTTTGAGAAAGAAAAAAAAACAATTTTGCTCAGTGTCGTCAAAGTTATCTGATAATGTTTAAACTAGTTAAATTTTAAAATGCTTTGAGAACAAAATGTTTTGAGAAAATTATTTGTTTAAGTGTCGGAAAATATTTTATATCAATATTTGGATATTGGCAAAGTTCTATTCGATTCTTGAGCGCGGTTGAAATTATCTAGGATGGGTAAAAAAACATTAAGAGTCAGTGTTTACATGAGTTCCTATGTTGTCTAGGATACTTACCTCAAGGAGTTAGAGTCAAGATCAATATTTATGAATAACTAACGGTGATAAAACACAAGAATATATTATGACTTGACATTTTTATTGAAAAATAATGCAATAAAAAATTTATTTTTAATTTTTTTTCTCTTCATCTTCTTCACCAAATTCATTATCAAATACATTTAGATCTAGAAGAAGAAAAACCAACAAAATAATTCATCCTTTTTCATCTCAAACATCTTCATAAATCAAGTAATGGTAAATTTTGATTCTCAAAGAGAGTTTGCCCTCCATTTTAGTACCACAAAACTCAAGAAATCAGTCATTTCAGTTGTGTACGGAGGATATCCAGTTTAAAAACAAAAACAAAAATCATTTCAACCCCCTCTAGATTCCATCTTCATCTTCCTCTTCTTCAAACCCACTACCTTCCATAAACTTCACTAACACACTTCCTTCCAGAAAATTTAAAAACCCAGCTTGTAAGTTGGGATTAGGACAAATCTAGTCAAACCAAAAGACGGTGAAAAGTTAAAAAGAAACACAAACAAAAACACCCACACCCACCTCGAGTGAGCAACACTGTCATGTCATTTCATTTCAATTCAATTCATTCATTTCTTCATCAAAACAAACAATAAATCTATTTAATATTTATCAATGTGACTGATTGTTTATTTATGCTTCTAATCCATGTATTTCAACAATAAAAAAGTTGTTCCATCCCTTCATCTTCTTCATGGAAAGTGTCAAAAGAGGGGTTCAAGTGAACCCTAATTTTGTCCAAACTCATTATGGGTACTATTATCCAATAGACCGCCGACCCGTGTGACGCACAGTCTTATGTGCTAATATATGTTACAATAAATAAATATTTCATCGAAAACATATCGACACTAAAAACAATATATTAACAATTGAAAAGATATACATTATCTACATTAGCCAAATTCAAAGAGACTTTTAAAAAAATGTAATAGGTTTCAAACTCACATATCATAGATCAATGTCGTCAGAAAATCGAATGGAGAATGGTCATGTCACCGCATTTTTTGAGTTTATAGATATTTAAGATTAAGAAATACTGAAGATTAATACAATAGTGTCAATGTACATCGAAGGTATGCGCTTTGACATCGCAATCTTTATTTTTCCAAGGAGACATAACTTCCCGGACTTTTATAGATATTTTTTCCTTGATTAATTCTACCGTAGTAGCACACATAAAATCCACATTAAAAATGGTATACTCAAATATAAGTATAACCTTCCTTATTTGATTTGAAACTATCCAATTAAATTGAATTTGGGTTATTTTATATAAGTAAAAACAATTAAAGTTGGGAGTGTATTGCCAACTGAAACTGCAAATTGAAGTATAATGTTTTATTTTTAATACTAATATTTCATTCTTAAGAAATTGAATATATCCATTTAATCAATTCAATGTTATTGTCTCTCCATTATTGAAACGTTTGTTTTCATTCTTTACCTTATGGGCATGATGAGTTCAATATGATTTTATTGTGAGTGAGATGACAAAATTGGAATTAGATTGTAAAAATAAGGGTAAAATAGACAAATTGAGTAATAGGGGTTAGGGAATAGGGTTTCACTACTAGGAAAAGCAAAATTAGGGAGGGAAATTAGTGACGGAAAAAATAAAATTCCTCACAAATTTTTTAGGCACAAAATTTAGTGACGGAATTAGAGAGGGATTTTATGTTTTCCATCACTAAATTTTTATCACTAATTTTTGTTGTTTTAGTAGTGTTTGGAGGCTTAGTAGGAAAAGAAACTGCTATGTGGTAATCGAAAGAAAAAAAATAATAATGAAAAGGAACTACTATAATAAAAAAAGGAATTGCAGACTTTTTTTCTTCATAAAAATTAATTAGGTCCGCCAAAAAGCGTGGTGTTATGGTTATTAGGTTCAATTGCATGATGGTGATAAATGATTTAGGGATTGTGAGATTGAAAGAAATAGGAACCAAGATTTGTGTTGAATACATAGCATTGAAGAAATCACATGGTATCAAAAACATCAGTTCCCGGTGGTAAGAGTTGTGAATTGGAAGCATGTGGTACTTTGTTCGATCCCCAACATGATTTTTTTCATAAAAGGAGGGAAAAAGTAGGGTTTAGGGGTTAAATTGGAATTAGGTTGTAAAAATAAGGGCAAAATAGACAAATTGAGTAATAAGGTTAGGGAATAGGGTTTGGAGACTTAGTATGATTTATATAGAAGATAGATAGATAGATAGATAGATAGAGATGAAATTGAGAAAAACTTTGTAGAATTATGGGTATTATTAAATAGAGTTGGGCTAGAATAAAATTGAGAAGAAGATGGGTTCGAATGAACTTTATAGAAATTGAATTTGCATGCTGTAATATTATAAATGGAGTTTAATTTGGGAGAAGAAGGGTTTTCTATGAACCCTAATTTGTTTAGATAGAGGAAAAAATAAATTAAAGGAAGAAGGGTGAACGGTGACAATGTTAATTTACACATCATATGGCAACATCAACAAAAGTTGATGCTGCTAGTTGGATGGAAAACGCCAACTTTTGTTAAAGGACCAATTTAACTCCAAAATTAAAATAGGAGTCAAAAAATATTTAAACCTAAAAGATGAATTAAATGTAATCATTTCTTATTCTCCGCAAGGAAAATAAAGTCTAACAAATTATTTTTTACATAATCAAATACATACATTCTTGATCAATCCAACTTCAACCAAAATTTATTAACCACTAGAGTCCAACCATTTAGTTAGAGAAAAAGTTTTTGAATATGTAAGCCGGGTCTCATATAAGTGGATCTGGCTATGAAAGTCTCCTTGTAACTCATTGGTTGTCTTTCTTAAAATTTTTTAAAAAAAAACTCATGCTTGTCTATAACGATGGAGAAATAGAATGAGACAGATCCATAATCTACCCATGTGGATCAATATTTCACTAACACCGTGTTGATGCGGCTAAAGCTTCAAACCACACTCTAATGGTCCCAAGAATCTAATGTTATGGCACTAACTTTTTGTATTCAATACGTACAAAGCTTTAGGACAAAAAACAGTTAGTACTAGCTCGTTTCCACCACAGAATGTAACAGCACTTTTGTGTACGGCATACAGTAGTACTATAACTAGAAGCTAAGAGCATGATGATGAAGTTTTTGAATTAGTTAATAATATTGTTTCATAAATTGCATATATCATAAATCCAGCACCATGGAAATTCTAATGGACGTATATTAATTGTGTGATCATTTGTTATTTAGTATATTGAAACTCCAAAGGAAAACGAATGAGTCCACGTCCATCTCCTCTTTATTTTTTCAAACCAGTCACCGACTGTCTAATGACAACAAGAGAACAACAATGCTATATACCACGAAGCAAATGAACACGAAGGCATAGCGAAATGTATAACCAATTAAAAATCATAATTAACGGAATTTATGGGAAGTTACTTGAAAAAATGGAAGTAAATAAATAATGCACCAGTTGAAATACATTTCGCGAGTTATTCGTGAAAATCCAATTCGCACTAACTCTATGTGATTGTTATTGGTATAACTCGAGTGATTATGAATGTTGTAGATAATTTATCAAAGTGTGGTACTAAGTAAAACCCACCAAAAATAGGGTAAGACTTCTCATCTCTAGTTTGACTTGTAATAATTTTGAAGTTTAAAATCATTTCATAATATAAAAAGAAAACTTTAAAATTATTCCTTAGAACAATTAACAACTTTTCAAATAAATATGACGTACGTACACAGTACTCTACTTCTACCCTATACTATAGACACAAGGCCCTACATTGTGATTTTTAACCGACCTTTGAAAGCTACTATAGATATTAGATAGTACAGCTTTCTATGATAAGTCTAATCTAATCAGTAATAATAACAACTCAATCGGGCCGCCACACCCTTTTTTCCAACCTATTATGAAATTAATATTATGAACATTACTTTTAAGTTATTATAATCTATCAGACATTTATGAAGATTATAATAGTCAATAGCTAATTAAAATATATGTTTAAGAATGTAAAAGAAGAACAAAATGTTTTGTTTTTAAACAATTGTTTGAGATATCTAACATCTACATATCGTTTGGATGTCTTGGAAGCGTTGATGATCAATGTGTGTTAGACTCATGTCAATACGCTACAAGAAAACATAAAATTACCAACAAGATTTGTCCATGAATACGTGGCCATGTGTAATTTTTTAAGTATTGACGATTAAGCTGTCTATTTTTTTTTTTGTCCGGGGTTCGAATCCCAGTTTTTCCATATCTTATGTATTGTCCTTACCAACTGAGCTAAGTTCACGGTGACATCAAGTTGTCTCTAAATTCGAGAATTTTTTTTGGTAAAAATCCAAAAGTGTTAGTGTGCTTCATACTTAGTATGTGTTTGGAATTTCGTTAAAATTTTCAAAACCTGGTAGAAAATCACGTTTTTTTTTTGTTTTTTGTGGTGTCCGGGGTTCGAACTTCAGTTTTTGCATATCTTATGTATCGTCCTTACTAACTGAGCTAAGCTCACGGGGACATCAAGATGCCTCTAAATTCGATAATTCTTTTTAGGAAAAATCCAAAAGTGTTAGTGTGCTTCATACTTAGTATGTGTTTGGAATGGTGTTAAAATTTTCAAAACCCGGCAGAAAATCGCGTTTGCAGTGAAGCCATAAATACTATCTTCACAATATCACGTTGAATCCTGCCTCGGGACACAAAAATCTTGCCTCCACCGCTAATCCAAACAGAGGCTTAATATATTATTATTTTTTGACAAATACGTAATATATAATTTCTAATAAACAAATGGTAATAAATTGGTTAATTTTTTTTACTATTTATTATTTAATGATATTTTAGTTTTTATGATTTGAGATTCATATCTTTTTGGATATAAAAAGTGATAGGGGATGAGATTTTTCTTTCACAAAAGGGTAAGATAGTATTTTTAACAAGGAAATGATATATGTTATAGTTAAAGAATTTGTAATTGTAAATTGAATTCTAAAATTTGTATCAAATTAACTTTGATACATATTTGATAAAAGTTTCCAAAAAGAAATACAAATTTGATAAAAAATTGCATCAAAGTATTTGATTTCTTTTTATCCTTTTCCTATTCTTTTTATATCTATACAATATAGATATATACGTATCTAAATAAAAAAATATGTATACGTATGTACGTCTCATATTCTTTTTGACAACCATCACTTCAACTTCATCACCACTATATATATCACTTCTCTTATGCATAAAGAAGAATATATTAACACACTACTACTCTTCTTTTTATCTTATGTCTCCTTTTTCTTCACATGTTCATCACTTGTTTATGCAAACAACACTAGAATTTCTTGAAATGGCCAACAAGTTGAAGCAAATTGCAAAATTAATCACCACCGAGGTTGCTCCACCGAGGTTTGTGTCCGTGACAAGGATTCCAATGAACAAAATGTTGGATACCATTGTTGAAGAAGAGAATAATGATTTTGGTTGTGACAAATGCTTTTCATTATTAACAACTTGTGGCTCTAATTCCTCTAGAAGTACTCTATCGGAGAGGTCTTTAATTTGTTGAACAAGTTGTTCAACAAATGTTGCATATTAGTTGAATGTTTTTATTTTTTGAGAGAAGAATAAAATAGACATGGTTTGTTGAAGCTAACCTTCCAAATCATATGATGAATGAATCAAATAAATAGGCAGAGGAGAGAATGAACACCACTTGGGTTATTGACAATGTGTTGTTTTTCTTGATGTCTTTGTTTTTATTTTATTATTTTGCTCTAATGTTCATTGGAGTTTTTCACCCAATTTGAGTGTGATTGCTCCTTATTATCTCAAATAATAGTTTTTATTTTATTTTGCTCTAATGTTCATTGGAGTTTTTCATCCAGTTTTGGAGTTTTTTTTTCTTTCTTTTTTCATAAGAATCCAGATTTGAAGTGTAATTGTTGCTTATATCAAATAATAAAATTTATGTAGCTATTCTTTATGGACTTATACAGCAAGGATGAATCCTAAGGATAGGGTGATGTGTATATAACTTCTTGTGTGACAATTTTTCTGTTTTGGTTTTCTAAATTACAATATAGTGTAAGTCTTATGGTTTGTTTGGTTTTGCGACACTTCAACAAAAATCACGTTGAAAATTCACATCCACACAGAAGCTCATATTTAGCTTCATGGTTTACCGTTGAACATGCATTGTGACGTGATGTTTGTATGCTAAAAGTTGATCAAAACATTCACTTATTGTGTGTTTGGTTCTATCAAATATTTCTTGCATCCCAAAGAATCGGATATTCCTTTCTCTTCTAAATAAACTAGGTATAGAACCCGTGCAACTTGTACTTAAGAAAATAAAAGTTGTGATAGGTATAATCATATATTTTTTTATTGATTTATAATATTAGTGATATGATTTTTTTTAATATTGATACTGTTTGACTCGACTTTTTTTCAGCTTTTCTACATTTTTAAGAAGAAGTTAGACCAAACACAATATCAATAAAGTACCTTCGAAAAAAAGTACTTTTTCTAGAATGCATAAAATTGAATAGAATAAGCTTTAACCAAAAGTTGTTGAATGCTACTTCAAAAAGCTACTTCTCCGCAATTTATTTCACAAACACCTCTCTTCAACTCATGCCGGCAACCTTTTCTTTTCTTTTTAAATATTTTTTCTTTTATTTTTTAATATTATATTTCAATTTGCTTTTTCCTTCCATTTAATTTTATTTTATTTTTTTGGACCGGTCCATATAATTTTTTTTGAAGGAGGGTGCATTTAATTTTATTATCTATTTTTGAAGAAATTTGTTATCTTTTTATCACTTATATATTTAATTTCAATATCGTTCAATTATCACAACCTCGCAAATATTTTTATTCATGTTGTCATTGAATGACACCAAATATTTTTATTCCCCTTCCTCAACCCTCACAAATACACACACACACATTAGCGTTTAGAGTAATACTTTATGTCCATATATCTGTTTTTTTGTTACGCAAATGCATAAAATTTTTTAGTGTTGTGTAATGCGTATAATTATTTTTATAAAATTTTGATTTTAATTAATAGTACAAGTATAGATGCCTAAAAAAATTATACTTGTATATATATATATATATATATATTTTACACATTTATATTGTAACAAACTATGCATATCTTTTTCTTATTTAAAAAACTAAACATATCTTTTTCAATGACACCAACAATGTAACAAATATAATATTGTTATAGAAATAAGTAAACAGAGATAATAATAGAGAGAAGGAGAAGAAGAGAGAATAGGGGAGAAGTATTCTTATTCATTGGTGTAATTATGAATGTTACAATGAGCTCTATTTATAGGGAA
>Ga0315914_1001772_pt1 | contig 32872 bp, 12 predicted proteins | sample MpolenodulesMG_FD_203920 | JGI IMG/M metagenome (GOLD analysis project Ga0315914, IMG submission 203920) | Medicago polymorpha root nodule microbial communities from Los Angeles, California, United States - elongated nodules | ecosystem: Host-associated > Plants > Roots > Nodule | place: USA...
ATGGTATCAATTCATCAACAACACATCTCATAACAGCAACAACAACAATTAACCATGAATTCATCAACAATCCAAGAACAACAACATCATTCTTCATCAATTTTGAGCAAAACACAAAGTATACCCATATATACATTTCAAGCATGAAAATTCAACGTCAACAACACAATTATCATCAAATTCAAATACTTAAACATTGCATCAAAACATAAGCACAAATTTTACCAATTAAAATCACAATAATCACTTTTCACAAATAAGCACTTTTGAACTTGAGAAGGAAAAGAGATTATACAAAGGACTATGAATGAAAACTAGCCCCCTTACCTCAAATCTTCACAAATTTAAGCTAGTGATTCACTTTAGTTCCAATCCCTTGATTCTCTACCGTCTTCTTGATCTCCTTGTTCTTCTCTCTTCAAAACCCTTTTTCATTCCTCTAGCACTTTCTCTCTCTACCTCTCTCAAAAACTTATGAAATGAATGTGAACCCTATTTTTCTACAAATACTAGAGCCTAAACTAATGGGCTTAACCCTTAAAAGTCTAATGGGCTCAAAACTCTTATAAACTAACTCCCAAAGTTTCTATCTACTTACGATTAAAAGTTACCGAATAATTACCGGTTCAAAACTAATTACCACCACCGAATAGTAACTTAGTAAAAATAATGGTTCTCACTTGAAACACTAAAAATAACCCTCACCATGAAATTACTAATTTAACCATGCTCATAAAATGACTAAAATACCCCTGAGTCTAAAGTGACTATAATACTATTCTAACACCGAAATCCACTAATCCTAACCCAAAATACACACAGAGACAATTAATCACATATAAGCACATATAAACACTTATAAATAAATAATAAAATAAATCTAGCGAAAAACGGGTTGTTACAAGAGGAGTTGGTGAAGGAGTGTGTGGATATATTGTCTAATGTTCTTTTGCAGGTTGAGATGGAGGACCGGTGGGTTTGGAATCTTCATTCGTCCAAACGGTACACGGTTAAAAGTGCTTATGAAAACTTGACTTCAGTAAATGTTGATTTTAATGTGGGCTACAACCATGTGTTGTGGCTTAAAATGATCCCGCTTAAATTTAATTTTTTTTTTTGGAGATTGATATTGAATCAGCTACCAACTAAGGATCTCTTGGTTCGACCTCATATTTTGGTCCTATATGATAATATTTGTTCTGTCGAGTGTGGCCTTGCGGAAGATAGGGACCATCTTTTCATTAAATGCAAAGTGTTTGGTTCTATTTGGTTCACGATCTCTGGTTGGCTAGGTATCTCAATAGATTTTCATGGAAACATTCAGGATCATCTTTTGCAATTTTACGGCTTAGGTGGACTCTCTAAAAATTCTCGCCTGACTTTTAATATCATATGGATTTCAGTTCTTTGTGTCATTTGGAGAGAAAGAAATGGAAGGATTTTTCAATAGAAGAGTGGTCTTATTCAGGCTTTAAGTGAAGAGGTTAAGTTGCAGACTTATTGGTGGTAAAAACTGTATTATGTGTTATTCGATTTTGATTATCTTCTTTGGAGGCGTAATATGTTGTTTTGCTTAAAAGCTCTATTCTAATTTTTTTTTTTATGTTGTTGTGACTTTCGGTTCTTGTTTTGTGAACGGCTTGATTGTTAAGCTATTCTAGGACACATTGGGCTGGAGGAGCTTTATTTGATTTTTTTTAATATAATTTCTTTAGCTACTTCAAAAAAAAAAAGACTTTCAGCTTTGTTCGTAAGATATAACTCAACTGACAATGTCATATATATATATATATATATATATATATAGTATAGATAATATGTCATCTTACGTTATTCTTAGCATGTTTTTCAGTCAATTTCAGTAGGTTTAGCAATAAAAAGGATGAGTATTAGAATGATTGCTTATGATTTTGGAACTTTTGTAATGTTTTCTATATTTGAGTCTGTAATTCTAGTTTTCCCAAAACATAGCAATTTTAGGGGGTTTTTGAAGTAATTCACAAGAAATCATGCAAATCGGCAAATCAAGAACATTTGAAGAATTGTGAAGACTTTGGGAAGACCAAAAATGCAGATTCAAGTGGTCTCAAGAGACTTTACAGTGGAAAGAATTCTGTTCCCAAGTTCCGAGGCAAGTTATTTGAAGACAAAGACCTAAAAACGACGAAAATTGGAGAAACTGGGCCAAGGAAGCAAAAGCTTGCACCTTAGGCATGGAAAACCAAAGTCATGCGCCTTGGGAACTAAGCATGCGCCTTGGGCATCTGCAAAAATGCAATAGATGCGCCTTGGGCATGCTATATGCGCCTTGGGCATTTTAAATGTCAGGGGCGCATGCATAACTTTTTGCGTTTTTGTGGGCTTAGTCCACGTTTTTAGCCCAAACTCAGTTAGAAACTCTCACTATAAATATCAGCCTTCCTCATTCAGAATCTCTCGTTCAGAACCGTGACAATTCAAGAGGAAGGCAACTTTGGAGCTTCAGGAGAATTTCTATCTTCTCCTTGAATTTCTAGGGTATGTTTTTATCTTTAATAATTTGTTTTTAGTTATTGTGTGTAACTAAATATTTTTAGATTAGAGTTCTAAGATGAACCTATGTTTATTTTTGTTGGATATTTATTTAATTTAATGTCGTTTATATTTTATTTATTTTTTGTTCGCTATTAAGTTTTATTTAGTTATTTATTTCAAAGGAGTGTAACCCTAGATTAGGTACTTAGGTTGTGATAGGGCCTAACATTGTTATTACTATCTTGCTGCTTATATCTTTATATTTATAGCATTATACTAGTATCTATCTATCTAGAAAGTAATTAGTTACTCCCTCCGTCCCGAATTAACTAAGCCACTAGCTCATTTCACACATATTAAGAAAAATGTACAAATGAAGGAGAGAGAAAAATGGTTTTAAGTGCCTTTTTTTAAGTATTGGTAAATTCTCCACTATCATAAATACAAAATGGAATATATTGAATTGGGAATGATGAAAGTAGTATTAATTAGAGTTATAAAGGGAAAAAAGTAATTAATATTGTATTGAAAAGTAAAATGGCTCAGTTATTTTGGGACACTTTTTTTGGGTAAATTGCTCAGTTATTATGGGATAGAGGGAGTAGTAACTAGCGAAAGATACCGAAAGCAAGTTGACCCTAGTAGTAAGTACTTGGGAGGTGACATTACTAATACTAAGTAAAATCTACCGAACCTAGGAGGTAACTAGTTAGTAATTAAAGAAACAAGCGACTCCGGGGAATAAACCTAATAGAACCATTCTCTTAAACCCTTGGTAAGGTAGACGCTGATAGGTTTGCCCGTTTCTAGAACTACTAAGTGCGAGAGAGAGAGAGAGAGAGAGAGAGAGAGAGAGAGAGAGAGAGAGAGTGAGTGTGTGTGTGTGTGTGTGTGTGTTATGAGTGTCCTAAGATTCATATATGGGTAGACCTACTGGAACATTGGACAAGACCCACACTAATAATCCTTACTAAGGTGGTGGAATCTTATAGGATTAATAACGTTATAGCGTAGCGCACGTATAACCTTAGTGTGACCATAATTGCCTTTGGAAAACCTGGAACACTAATTTAAGTATATGCTTTCAATCACCTTAGAGACGGTAAGACCCACACGTAAGGATCACCGTGTGACTAGCTGGTGCAACCAGACTTAGGACGGATAGACCTAGTTAACCGATATTTATAGACCCCACACATAAGGATCATCGAGTGATCAGTAGGTGCAGCTTCCAACCTTCTAGGTTAGTCACGTCCCAACGAACTCATCACTTGTATAGTCTACCTAACATAAATAAACGCGACATGAATGTTATTTAATATCTAGCAATAAAAACAGAGAGATTTGAAGTATCCTAACCATTGCTTACTTTTCTGCAACCAAAACAGGTAAACTTGCTCTGTTGCAAACAGATAAAAATTGCAAGCTTTCTAAACCCTTATCTTTTATATCGTCAAACTTACAAAAAAATAAGTAACGTGAATTGTTTGGAAGAAACGACAATCCATGTGGATACGATACTCTACTTATCACTTTATTACTTGGTAAACAAACTGGTACACTTGCCATATCAGGAATCATCCCATCAAGTACTACAGTTCGTATTACCACAATAACACTGGACTTTACTGCAAGGAGGCGTCTTGCCCCTTTCCTTTCTTTTGTGTCTATATATGAGTCATACTCATATCCACCTTAACATATATCAAACCCCGATGAAGACTTTATACATGACAATCACATATTAACCGCTGGGATGGTACACCTTATGCTTAACATCATTAAGAAACATGTAACAAGTACAAGCAAGCTTGAACCTACATTCTCTAAAGTATGAACCTTTTCAAATAATATATATGCAGATGCAAGTAATTCTATGATCATGTGAAACATAACATCAATATGATTGGTCTTGAAATAATAGACCTGATTGTTTGCTAAGTAAATGACACTCTAACTATCACAATGCGACAGAACTATACCATGTTCAACACCCATTTCTCTCACCAATCATGTAAGCCTTAAGACTTCTCTGGAAGCTTCAACTGCTACCATGTACTCTTCTTTAGTTGTTGACATGGCCACAATGGATTGAAAAAAAAATGATTTCCAACCTTTTTCTATAAACAATGATTTCCAGCAAATAGATCCTCATGAAAGTGTATAAACATATCATGTTATAGACCTCCTATCATCTTTATCACCAACATATTTTGAATAAATATATCCTGCAATCTGAATGTTTTTATTTATTTTTCTTCTACTATTTTATTTACTGTAAGATATTATACATGTGATAGAAATGCACCTATTTTTAAAATTGATGATATTAATTAGACATTTATACATCAAAACTATAATGATGGAGATGTCCATTTGATTTAGAAAATGGAGAGGATCTATACTCCTTTTTACTTTTTTTTAAGTATTTCAAACTAATGTATTAAATTATGAAATTAAAAAATGAATCAGGTTCTTTTTTAAATTATTTTTGTGTGATTTATGTAGTAGAACTAGATGAACTCTAATGTTCATCTCCTCCTCTCTACTCCTCCTTACTTTATTTCTTATTCACTAAGGACCATGCTAGACTGCTTAATAGACTTAAATATACAACTAATGGATTTGGATTTTTTGTTCTAGTCGTAGAACACAATTATAGATCTTAGTCGTCCGATTTAAAATCAACAATTGTTATCATTGATACTTAATGTACTTATTATATAATCTAAATAGTCTGATCTGAAATTATAAGCGAAAACCAAAATACAAAACCGTAAAATCGCGCATATTTTTACCGCACGAAATCCCAATCCATACAGCTAATCTACTTAAAAATAACTCTCCCAAGTAGCTCATTCAATATTTGTTTTACATTTCAATAATAAATACATTGTGTTCAACATATGGTTTTATTGTTTAATTTCTATTTTACTTTGTTTCTAAACTTAGTAGACAAGGATTAGCATCAGCAACAAACAATATAGCAGCATTAACACATAAGAAACACCATTAATTAATTTCTTAAAGTTGCAATAAGCTTCACTGACATAATCACCTGATATTCAACAAAGGGCCGAACGAGTTGGATGCTTTGTTGGTCAAATCTGTTGAACATATTCAACAAAGTTCGATCCGACCAAGGAACTACGAAGAGATTAGGGCACTAATGGACGCACCAGACGAAGACATTAATTTAGATGATCTGTGATGATGTGTTATGTTTTATTTAATTACGTGTTTTATGTTGTTTTTATTACTTGTTTTATGTTGTTTTTATTACGTGTTAGTTATATGTTGTTCAACTAAGATGTTTTATTATGTTTTAAATGATATATTATCTAAATTTTCATTATGTTCTACTTTACGCCAAAGATGTTCATTTAAACGCTAAAATAATCCGAATTCAACTTAATTTTATAAGGTGTAAGTGAAATTCAGATTACATAATCTGAATTCCTTCGGCATAGGATTTTTTTGTATGGACCACATTGCACCGACAATTTATGTGGTCCACAACGTCCAGATAACTATACATAAGGTGTTTCCGGTTTTCATTACCATTTCTAGCAAAACACACAAACACACCAAAGAAATCATGAAATTTTTTGTCATTGTGCTGATGATTTTTTCATGTGGTCACAAATAGATAACTCTCTATTTGACCACATGATGATGATCCTCAACATGCTGTCAAAAATATATAGATAGATCTTGCTGCCTTGGTTTATTTACTGCAAAACTAAAAAAAAACACCAAAGAAACCATGGAAATTTTTGTCATTGTGCTGAGGATCTATCCAATGTTGTCACAAATAAATAGCTCTCTATTTAACGGAATTATGTAGATCTTCAGCATGCTCTCAAAAATATATAATCTGCTTGAAACACATTGTCTTTCATCATTATGTTGATATCTGAATCCGAAAAGGTTTTTATGAACTCGATCCAATTGGCCTGCTGATAGAAATATGTCAGTTGGCAGGCCAGCTGGATCGAGTTCAAAAGCACATCTTCGAACAACATCCTAGAATATTTTGTTGTTTATGTTGTGTTAAGCTGCTTACTTGTTTTTTTTTATGCATTTACTAATTATTCTTTATGTCATATTCCATGAAAACTCTCTAAAAAAACCCTCAAAATAGGCATTATGGTGCTGTTTGGATTATATAATCCAGAAATTTTTCGTCATTTTCGGATTATATAATCCGATAACCCTCAGTTTTTTTTGGACGGTGGCGTTTCACCAAAGTTTTGGTCGGTTAGTGGAGTGTTTAATGCATTTTTGGACGGTTTGAATGTGGAACACGTTTTAGTTGACTGTACTTATAACCTATGACTGGTTTAAGGCTATAAATAGGCTTGGATCTTCAACAATTTCCTTCATTCTTCACTTCATCTCTTTTTTTACATTGTCTTAAAAAAAATAGTTTTTTAGGAGTGTTTGTGGTGTCATGGTCATTGTTGGCCGTTCACATAACCCCTGCAATTGCTTTGCAGCTTATGCGGGGGTTATATAACGGTCAACATAGACCTTTGACATAAAAGAAAACACAAAAATCATATATCGTAAGCCTCCGGATTTTGTAATTTGAAAATCTCTAACAATCTGGTTCGGATTACATAATCCGGACCAAGGGAATTTGTGTCTTTTTTGCAGGGCGCGCGAGAACAGAGGAGGGTGGGAAAAGTAATAGTCTAAATTGAAATCATGCATGCATGCACTTATCTTTAATAGTTTGAGATGAATTTTATGCTGGGATTAATTTAATAATTCATTAATACAATACATGATTTATAAAGATTAAAATCATAGTCATACTTTAGTGTGGAATAAACATATGATTTTGTATATAAATTAGGATCAACAACATGTTTGATCTATTAAGGATTATGTACCAAGAATATCTAGACGAACCTTTGATTATAGCCTCTAAACAACAAAACAACGATCTCAAACAGATAACTAAAACTCAATAAGTTGGTTTTTTTAGCACTCTTCAAAACCAGATGAAAAATATTATCCAATGTTGAGTTAAATGTCCTCTTCTCTTCATAATTTTATATGACTTCATTCTTATACATAGAAAATGAGATTCAATATTTTTAGTGCCATTGAAAATTATCATACTATGTATTAACTATAAGTAATAGAGTATTTTGAAATTTTATTCAATATAAGTTGTTTGATTTCACTCGTATAACTATCTAATTTAGTTCTTTGATCCAAATTGTGAAAAATAAAATAAGATAATGAAGGTTTCTATTTAATTTATTTGAGAGAGATGCGGTGATCTGAACACACACCAAAAGGTCTAAAAGATATTTGTTTAGAATATTTATTTAAAAACCATAGCATAGCTCTATATCGATTTAGCATACTGATATTGGCTCCATGGGAAATTGAAATTGAAACCTCCACGATCTTAAGCCAACATCACTAGGCCAATCCAAATGGATCTAAACTATTTTTTTTATCTAAAAGATTTTTTTTCAAATGGATAATTAAAAGATTTTGTGCAATATGTGACTATGATGTTTTTTTCACAAGATGATGGTTCATTTCTTTTTACTCATGGTACCAAGATTTAAAATGAGGATTTCTTTAGATTTTGTGTGAAATATGATATTCTTATTCATAAATTTCAGATGAAAATGAAAACTTACTCGACTTTAAAATTTATATGCTTATTAAAAATCCTAAATAGATGTGTTAAAATAATTAATTGATATGTATTTTTGTGTTGTGTGTTCAGACTTTCTTGTAAATTTGATATAATTATATATTAAATGTTTTAATACATTTAGAGTTAATTTTTTGATTTATTATATTCTATTATGATTTTCTTTTTTATAAGAATAACACATGTGTTAATGCCGGAAGATATTTGTTCGACAGTTATAGCTGCGCGAACGTAACCATCGAACGTTACCATTTGGCAGTTAAATTGGCCGTTATGATTTTTTGTTTGGATTAGCGTCCAATATTGCTACAAATGGTGCCCCTTACGAGGATGGGGTGTGAAACAAGTAATTGTCCCAATGTTGAGTTGGGCTTGTTTGTTACTGGGATTGGACTTAAATGGGCTTTACTCATTTGGGCAGACCATAATAAAAACATAACTTAACCCTAGCTCATCATCTAGTAAACTCTATATAAACATATGCATTTACTTTGGTTGATAATACTAGAAAAAGGTCGGCTGCGCTTCACCGATGCTTGATTCCTCTCATTCTCTTTGGCTTGCTGAAATGCCTTCCACTATCTCTTTATAATTATTATTGTAGGGTGAGATACAAATCACAAATCGTTCATATTTTTTCTTATCAATTGCATCTATTTATTTGGATCATTTTCAATTTTAATCTTATCTCTTTTTATCTTCACCAGATCCACATACATGGCGACAAAACTCACTTCAAAGATTATCATTTTAAATCTCATCAAATGGTTATCATCAAGATTTTATGTATTCCGAAGCATTGTTATGGTTTACCCTATTGTTTGCTTTGGTAATGTCCAAGATAAATCTCGTTCGACTGTAATTTCTTTGATTAAATTTGGAACAAAGAAGACAAAAAAATTTCTTTTTGAAGAAGGTACACCTATTATTCATTATAGCTTATTTTGAATTAATTTCTTTGTGTTTTGGATTGATATCAAAAGAATTATTATTTATTTTTACTTAATATTTTATTTACTCTCAAACAAGTATCATAAGAAATCAATATAATTCTTTAAAAGTACTAATTATAATTTGAATGTTAATTTGATATTTTCTCGTATGTATAAAATCAACCTTTGTTATAAATTTTTCATATTGATTCCTAAATCAATTTAATTATTGATGTACTAGATCCAACAACATGGTACTCGATGGCACTAAGGTTGATGCTAGAACTCCCTTGCAGAGGATAAATCTTTTCATTAGGCAAATTTCTAAACTACTATGCGTGTTTGGTATTCTGTCCTTTTCATTTTTTATTGATTTGATTGAGCTTATTGTATTCTTGGTAAATACCACTAGATGATAGAATATTATTGTACATCAATTATATCTTTTAATTCACCTATTTATTGATTTAATTAAAATATTAAATAATATTTAATCATGCATATTCGTTCACTTTAAATACATGTACCACTAATATGTTAACTATTTTAAATTCTCAAATTATAATCGTTGTCAACGTGTTAGTATCGTGTCTTGTGTCTGTGTTGGTGCTTGCGAGATTTTAATTGCAAAGTAATTACTAATGAGATGTCATTGCTTAATAATTTCTAATGGCTTGTGCATGTTGAAAGGAAACATAAATTGTCAAAACCTATGTGCGCATATTGTTGCGAAAACATAAGTTGTCCAAAATCCAACTATTTTGTGAGTTTGATTATGAAGCTTAATTAATGGGCTGAAATAGATCTTTGAAGTATTGCGTGGTGAGGATAAGCAATTGTTGTAGTTAGTTTGCATTGAGTATATTGTTAGCTCAAAGTCTATATTGTGAATGCATACCCTTTTTTGAAGCCCCAAGTTAACGAGGAATGTAAAAATCAATAATATCATTTGATGGGTTGTCGGATATTGATTTTTTGAGGTTTAATTTGACTAATTAAAAATTTTGTATATCTTTAGTTTCTTGTTTTGATGTTCATTTTAATGCTACAAATTTGTTAGTTTAGTTTTCCACATTGAAGTGCTGACGTAAAACATCGAATTAGTCTCGTACATGTAAGAAACTAAGAAATAGGAAGCCTTGTGTCCTTTTATTCTGCTACAAATGCCTTTTGGGCAGGTTTGGTTAACCTTTTTTTTTAATTAAGTTATATTTCAAAATGATTCTATTTTACCAAGAGTGCAATGCTAGTCTATATTATTGTGTGCTTTTTCAAATGACGACAATTTGTGTGTGTTGAATGCAGATACGGGGAAAAGGCAGAAGAATATACATGTTGAATGATTGGATATGTCTAGAGTGTTCAAGCATTTGCAACAGCAGAGGTTGCACATAAGTTATAGTTATAATGAAATTTGATTTTATGTTGTTTTCATGCTGTATCATTTTTTTTAGTTTGAAACAAGAGTAAACTTATAAGATAAAAAAATGTCAACAATTGACTAGTGCTCTAGCTTGTACATTCAAGCCAATCGGTTTTAAGTATGTGTATGAAATGCTTATCAAGAAGGATTTAGAAGATTTAGAACTGAACAAGGTTAATAATACTGCTACTTTGTCTCTAAAGGAATCTACTTTGAAAAATGTGTTATCTTTCGCCCATTTTATGTATTTAACATAATAAGTTCACTTTGTTTCATGCTTATTAAGGCTTGACTTCATATATTCAATTCAAACTAATGATGAAAAGAGAAAAAATGTGTTATATTTAATATTTTTTTATATAATACATGAGTTTGTTGAAGATTAATCAAGGGAACTTGAAAAAGAAAACTCCCTAAGTGGAAATCAAGGTTTAAAGGTAGAAAACGAGAAAACCAAGAAAATGAAGCAAGAAAAGTTAAAGGAAACATCTAACTACAATAACATTGATGAGGCTTGCAAAAACAATAGGGTAAAATGACCTCAACTTCGTAATGGAATTTGGATGGTCAGATGGACAATCCATAGGCTTAGGCTAAAAATAAAGTAAAAAGAAAGGAAAATGATTACTTAAAAAATTAATATTAGGGGAGACTCATGTAGTGGTTCATGGTCAGATGGATGGTTTGGAGGCTTGGGCTAGAAATGATTTTTTCTCTAATCCTGGTACTTTTGATTCGAATATCTTTGTGTCAACCTTATTGCATTGAGTGGTAAACGAATGCAACAAATAAATTGGTATGGCACAGTTGCTATTGGTGACAGTATTAACAATGGTGTTAATTCCCACATAACTATGATACCTTTTACATTGGTGAACTTTTTATATTTATGTTAAAATGAAGGTTTTATGAATTAAACCAATCAAATCAACATGTTAATTTTGAATCAGAATTGTATGTAATAAGGTTATTTGAGTAGTTCAATCCCAATGTTTATCGTTCCAAATCGAGTTTAAGTTTTTGAACCATTACCTAAATTTATCAATTTTAAAATGTTGTGAATTTGGACAAAACTCACACCATTACTTTGATATATGGAGCAACATTAATAGCAACCAAACAATTAAACAAGAATATACAAAATTACTCAAAACATATTTTAAGACTCTTTTCAACATAAAATATTTTGTTAATTAAGTAAAATCAATCTACTAACACATACTTGTATTTCAATGTCGGAGGTTCATGTTCCTTGCACGTTTGGAAGGTGTGTTTATTGTTCAATATGTCTTAAATAGACAAAAAGTAGAAAGTAGAATGTGATGACGGATAATCATATGATATTAAAGTCTGGTTTTTTAGTTATTTTCTTTACACCTGAAGTCAAATAAGAGGTCATTTAGAGGAGTTATCCATCGTTTGAGGAACATTTTGTATAGTTTTCATTCGAGCTGTTGTAATTCACTTTTATCCTAAACCATGCAACTCCATAGCTGTTTTTAGTCTTTTTATTGAGAAATCATGTAAATCAGCAAAACAAGACATTACATCAAGGATCAAGGATATGAAGAATGAAAATCAATGGCTCTTATAAGGTTTTTAAAGACAATACAAGTTGGGGAAAATTCATCCCAAGTTCCAAAACATTTCAAGACAAGAAGAACACTTGAAAAAGGGACGAAAACTGCAAAATTCACATCCAGGCTACTGCCCCATGCGCCCCACCATATGGGATAACCCTGAATGTTGTCTCATGCGCCCCTGCGTATGCGTCCATCTGCCTTGTACATTAGTACGGGAAAATGTTTATTTTGCTTGTTTTCTAAGTAATATCGGAGGAAAAAGCCCTTTTATCATCTCTTTGTCGGAAGTATAACCTTTGTCGCAACACAAACACTCGAACTTCCCACTATTACATCACAGGGTCATGTCTTACTCTCTTAAATAAAGGAAGTTCATAAACTAATAACAAACCAAATTAATTCCAACAAAGAATGTAGAAGGGATTGAAGGAAACAATAACTGTCTGTCATTAAACATTTGAATCAAACAACCTAATGTTGTACTGTGCCGGACAATTAAAAAAACATGCAACCCATTAATCTCTTTTAATGTTTATACTTTAATAAATTCCGTTAATTGCTAAGTTGAGTGACAATCCATATGGACAAGATAACATACTACTTTATTACTTGTTACAATTTGGTGCACTTGCCAATTTGTCCATCATGTTTTTTGTGTTGTTGTCGGGAATTGTTGATATTTCGACAAGGCAATTCACTGAATTTATTTTGTAAATATATTAATTTTATTTTCTGCTTTTAGAATTACGTTAGTTTCTTGAAGAAAAAAAAAAGAATTACGTTAGTTTTTAATTTTCTAAGTTAGTTTTTTTTACCGATTTTTTAGGTTCGTACTAAATTAGATACTAGAAATTAGGATTAGTTCCTACTTTCTACTTTAGTTTAACTTTCTAGATTAGAATTAAATCTTTTTAGATTAGGTTAGTTTTTATTTTCTTAGTTTTTGGTTAGATTAAATTTGTTTTATTTTTGTTATGTTAGTTTTATTTTCTTATCTTATTCAAAAAGAGCAAAAAGATTTAGTTTATTTTTATTGTTTGGGATGATATTTAAATTATATTTAGTTTATTTTAACTTTCTATATAAAAAAAATTGGAAAAAATATATTATTTCCTTTTGTGTTGCTATAGTTTAATCTACTACCTCAAGGTCTTCTTAAAATCCTTGTGAGTGCGTAGTGCGGTGTCTTGCTATTAAACTCTTTAAACTCTAACATCGATAAAACCGAGAGAGAAATCTGAAAAGTCATTCGGGAAGAAAGAGAAGCAACAGTTGTTTGACTTCCTTACTTAAGTGATTTGTAATTCGACGATGAGATGGAAGATGTGGAACATATCACACTTGGAGACTATGGAAGACTCGACAACATCGATGATGTTGCCCAAGGGTTCCAACTGCGAACCCTGTCTTTGACATAAAAATGTAGTTCTCACCGCTCAAAAGGAGAACCAATTCTCATGTATGGAATCAAAAGATTGCAATGCTCACATGACCCATTTCTTAAAAGCTGATGACGACTCATCTTACGTTATTCTTAACATTTTTATTTAGTTTAGATCCAAGATAGATGAGTTTAAAAACAATTGCCTATGGTTCTAGGGAAATTTTCGAATCTTTTCATTTCGAGTCATGTAATTATAGTTTTCCCGAAACCTAACAATTGTAGGGTGTTTTTGATGTGATTCAAGAAGCAATCATCCAAATCGGCAAAGCAAAACATCTTTTAAGCTCACGGGGATTTCTTCTAATATTTTATTGACTTGCAAAATATTATACATGTGACTGAACAACTATTATTTACTTCCTCAGTCTCTAATTATAAGCTCCATTTGAAGAAGAAAAAAATTGTTCCTAAATATAAGCCCCTATACAAATTACTAAATGCATTTTTTATTTTTTTATAAACATACTTCTAATTAATATTATTAACTTGTCTTCAAATATGAAAAGTCAAATTAAATACACTTGCAAACAAAGAACAATTTAGTAAAATGCAAACACAAACTAGACACATTAACTACATTATCAACTTTCTTAATATGCGTGAATTTAGTCAAAAGAGCTTATAATAAGTACAGAAGGAATATAGGAAAATTGGTTTACTGTTGAAATCAAAGAACAAAAATTCTTTGAGGAGCGAGTACATTTACAAAAAATGACTTTGATGGTATTACTATAATATTAGAGTAAATGCATGATATAAATGCACATATTTTTAAAATTGATGACATTAATTATAAATTTATACACCAAAACTATAGTACTCCCTCCGGTCCTATTTACAAGAAACAATTAACTTTTTAGATATATTTAATAATTTATGTATCTGGTTTAGATTCTTGACTAAATACATAAATTATTCAACGTATCTAAAAAAGTCATTTGTTTCTTATAAATTGGACCAGAGAGAATAATAGAGATGTCCATTTCTTATAGGAAATGGAGATAACAAATGTATTAATTTATGAAATTAAAATACGAATCAGATTCTTTCTTTAAATTATGTGTGATTTCTGTAGTAGACTCTAATGTTCATCTCCTCCTCTCTAAATACATCTACAAAAATGAAATCCCTTACTATATAGACAACACCAACTTTATTTATTTTATTTTTTGAAAGAACTTTATTTCTTATTCACTAAGGACCATGTTGGAGTACTTCTTTTATGGCTAAAATAGACTTAACTGTATAACTAATGGATTTGGATTTCTTGTTGTAGTTGTAGGACGCAATTATAGATCTTAGTCGTCTGACCTAAGAACAACAATTGTTATCATTGATAGTTAATTTACTTATTGTATAATCTAAACTTTCTGATCTCTAATTATTAGGCGAAAACCGAAATACAAAACCGTGTATAATTGTGTGTAATTTTTACTGCAGGAAATCCCAATCCATGCAGGTAATTACTTCAAAACAGCTCTCCCAAGTAGCTCATTCAATATCTGTTTTACATTTCTATAATGAATACATTGTGTTCAACATATGATTTTATTGTTTAATTTCTATTTTACTTTTCCATACAAATCAATGCTTTGTCTCAGTATAAACTTTCTTCGTAGTTTATAATATCAAGTGCCACAGAAAAGTAGTAACAACCATCAAAAGCAAGTTCCAAAACTTAGCAGACCAGTATTAGCATCTCTGCACCAAGTAGGCAAGTACACATTGAAACAAAAACTTCTCTTATAAATTTTCAAAATCATGAAAACATATATTAAAAACATTATCATTACATTACATTTTAGAATATTTATAAAAAGTGGCTGACACATATTCAACCAAATTCATTTCATCTATGTACTACAATATGACACAACTATTTTACATGACTCTCAAATTATCTCACAGTAAATTAGTTTCTTACTCTTCCAAAATGAAAACCAAATCTACATAATTCGATCTGACAATGAAGGGAGTCTTCTAAAGAAATTCAACCCTGGTGACGGCAACCGGTCACGGAAGATAGGATGGCGGAGATAATAGAATCCACAAGCCATGGCCACCATCTTTGAAGGCACCAAATACAATATCATAGCCACAACCAAACACAAGAAAACAAAAATTCCAGTTGCACAAGGATCGCGCCATGTAACCAACGCCTGCACGCGCTCCCCTTGCGTCGCCAAGTCCCCTAATACTGTCTGCACACGTGCCCCGAGCGTGCGCAACTTATCATACCTCGCACGCACTGCTTCATAGGACCGTGTACTCGGCACTGTGTCAAACTCTTCATCCAACTCCTCTCTATCTACCACATCAGCAAGTGAAATCTTTGGATCAAAATGTGGAAGAGGATCACGCGCACGAAACCTATAGTTCCACGCACCAACAGCAAACACATAAAAAGCTAAAGTGGGAATAATCAAATCAGGGAACCAAACCAACATAACAAGTAAAGCGTGAACAAGAATTGTAGCTGTTGGATTCTTCCATCCGCGTGTATCCTCTATCCACCTCACGATCTCAATCAGACCTGCAACCACATTAATGATCCTATACCAATTTGCACGAACCTTTCTTATACTAAAATTGTGCGAATCAGCATCGAGCATATAGAACACAACCTCTTTCCTCAATGGCGGTTCAGACCTCGAAAGATGTCCTGCCACCATTTTCACCGCTGTGTTTCTTAACACCTCTTGATGAACCACACCCAAAGGTTTTATATGATGCATCAACGGCAACATTGGTTGAGAATACACATGGAGGAAATCTAACCGTTGAACCGACCGAACAAATCTAATAGCTATCTCAATCTCACCCATCTTTTTCAAACCACCATGTGTTAGAACCAAAAGTGGATAAGTATTTTTATACACACGGCCTGTTTGAAGCGTAGAAACACGTATTCGTACTTTACCAATACGGAAATCAGGCCTTGTTGATTCGTTAGTCATTTCAGTTTTCGAATTATCTGATTCGAAAACTGAAAAACTATCGAATACTCCAATAGTTAAAACAGTTGAAGGATCAAAAACCTTCCAAGTGTATTGTTCATTCCATTTTGGTTCCAAATTATCTGAAACTGTTCTCGTTCGCACCCATTTGTTACCATACTTCGCCACACAATAACCATCAGTGGAACTTTTACCGTTTACTGTCTTCATCGGTATTAAATTCTTGCAACCAATGATACCAAGTTCAATCGTTCCAACCGGTGGTTTCCAAAGTTGTCTTGCCGTTGGTCGATAATCACTAGTCACATGAGCGGCTTCATCCATCACGTGATACCCTCCATCAAAGCATAATCGTAAATGTAATCTTCCTTTGTAACCACTTCTTTTCTCGTCGTTTGGATCATCAAATGTGAACCAACGTGACCCCACATTCCGGTCATCAACTCTTCTTTCAACCGCTGCTAAAGGTATTTTCACAACACCCATTGTAACCGGTGCTTTATGTTGCCGGTTTTCCAAACTAAAGACGATAAAATCACTTACGGTTAATGGCTCAGCTGCAACAAAGAGAAGATCTTCATTCCACGAAACAATACCGTTTTTAGTAACTGTTGTTTTCGTTTTTAACACTTGAAATCCAACTTGAGCTCGAATTTGAAACTGAAACCACGCTTCTTTTAACGTCGGTGTCAACGACGTTATATCTTGAGCTTCAAGAATAGTTACACGTAGATACCAAAGCTTAGGTGATTGATACACTTTAGCTTTTGAATTCACATGATTAGTAGTATCACTTTTCCACGCGTCGGCAAATGATTCGTCGGCTTGCGTACCAATCCACGTGGCAATCATTAAGTCACCATGTTGGGCCCCACCACCTTCCATTCTATACCATTGTGGTGCAAGTGAACTATCTGGTGGGTCCCTCACAGGAATCTCGTTGACATCAAAACAAACACCACCAAGCAAACTACGATTTTCTTCTATTGTTTGTGGGTCCCACACAGTGATTTCAAGAATGGGAGAAGAATCATGTGTGTCACGTGCAAAAGCGAATGTTTGGTTCCATTCAAACGTCGTCGTTTTGCGTGCGGGTTTTGAATTAACATCATGACCCGAAACCGAAATCTTCACTATTGGGTTACCGTTTGTGGGTAAGTAGCGCGCTTTCACCACGCGTATGAAAAGATAATGCATCTTTTCAACAAGATCGAACGTGGACCGTTCGATCAACATGCTGTCCATCGAAGCTTCCGATGTAAAACTAGCCGTTGATGCCGATCTTCTTATTGGCTGTGGATGTGGACCGTTGATTCCGCTGAATCTAACTTCTGAATTTGACCTTGAAATTGATGCTGCTGCCATTTCAAATGTTTCTGGTGGATTTGCATCCACCTGATCTACAACTTCTTCTTGAACCGGAATCTGTTCAGGAACAGGTTCCGGTTCAACTTTAGGCTCTTGTTCACCTTCAGCCTTAGGTTGGGGTCCAGCTTCGGATGGCGGAGGTGGTGCTTCAGTTGGTTGATCAGATGGCGGTGGAGGCGGTTCTTCTACTTTTCCGGATGGCGGCTCAGACAATGGTGTCGGTATATTTTCCGGCATAGGTACCGGCGGCAGCGGAGGAGGAATTTCTTCATCAACATAGTAAATTTTCAAGCCAACTTTTCCTTGAACCATATTGAACAAACTTTTCTTCTTCAACTCATAATAAATCAAAGCTTCTTCACCTTTTTTCACGATTTGAGTCGAGCTGAGTCGAATTCGACCTAGAGAGTTTTCTCTCCGGGTTGGACCATGTTTCATATCATGGTAAACATCGAGTTCTAAAACATCACCGAAAATTTCGTTACGTTCACCAACATTAAACGACAATGTTTCATTCCAAACCGGGTTCAAGTCTCTAACCACGGTTCGAGTTTTTCTTCTTTGACCATAGAAATCAATTACTATGTATGGACTTGAAGTTCCATGACCATCCTTGGGAGCTAGGTTTTGTGCGTCTATTACTTCTACTATAAGTTTTCTAACAGTGGCCATTATGGTAGTTTTGTGGAAATGGTGTGTTTAAGGTTTGGGTTTATGTGTGTATTATTTCATGCATGGTATAAGAAAGATGAATGGTAGAGTTAAGGATTTTGTTGCTATGGTTGTGAAGGTGAGGGGTTTGAAAATGGTGGAGAGAGAAGGATGCATTATGTTAAGGGGAGTCACTTATATATAATTTTAGAATATGAAAAGGAATGTGGTTATTGGCTATTGATTTGGAAAGTGTCCATGCACTCACTATTTTTCTTACTGATGTTACTTTTGGATTTTATAGGTGTTGTCATATATACTAAACAATATATATTTTTTAAATTAGAATTAGGAGTCTTTGAAACCTATAAACAAAAATTAATTGTCTCCTAACTTGTGCTGCTTTGAGAAAATTATGATAAGCAAAACCTTAGTTGATTCCATTTATGAAAAAAAAAATTGCTAAAAATAATTTATGAAAAAAATTAGAATTATACATTCATTGTAATTCTAGAAACATTAATAGTTCGGCTCTGAGAACATTTTATAAGAAATTCCAAGTTCGTATCCAGGTGGCCATATTTTTTCCTCATAATATGTGTTTATTTCAATTGTACTGGTAATATTCTTAGCTAGTGGTACAAAAACAAAAATTAAGGGAAAAAGCAAAATCAAACAAGGTTCAATTAAATCCCCTTAAATGAGCTAAATTTGTCTCCTGTGTTTGTGTTGATCATTATGCCAAGCAAAATAAAAAGTATTTATTCATAATAATAGTTATATAATTATAGAATAAAAATAAAATAAGATAGTGGATTTCTTAGCTGTACAGTGCTAATATTGCTAAGAATATTTTCACCAATTTTTTTAAGCTAAGAATATAAAATTGTGAAGGGGAAGACAAGAGTAAGAAAAAGACATTAAAGGGTGTTTGCTTATCTTGAGCTGCAAGCAGCACCTTTAGACAGTCCAATACCATAATTATTTTCTTTTACTTTATATCATGTTAGGAAATACTAAACTATAGTCTTATTTTCCTCCTTTTTGCTTTTGACATGTATTTTTCTTAGTAGGGAAGATTCTTTGTCAAACATAGCCTCTGCTTTATGACCGTCCCTTGAAATAAAGGATTCCAAATTCTGAATAAAATTACATTGGAATGCTAACAAAGAATGGAGATGGGGCAGGAAAAGGAAGGACTTTTATCTTCGGGAGGGAATGACTTTTGTGTCACTGTCTAGTGGCTTCTAATTTGGGATACAGCTTTTGAATAGTTATATGGTTTATTTTGACGAAGATATGACACAACCAAGACCTTTTCACACGTTTTTACGGACTATGGATCCTTAATTTGTGTGATCTTAGATATGTTGTAGTAATAAGTATATGAGCAGTTTTATTTATCTTAATCAATGATTTGAGATCAAATAATCTTGAATCTTGATTTGAGATTTGACGGTTAAGATCAATTACAATGTTCTTTGTAACCGTAGGAAATCCAATTTCATGATCGCACATATTGCAACAATGGATTCATATCCTTTATCATTGGCTTGTTCTCACGCGCGCATGTGTGTGTGTGTGTGGGTGGTGGGGGGGATGGTGGCAAGGATTTTAAGAAAGGTACTTGGGTTGACTGGGAGTCTCTCTGTATGAGAAAATAGTTTGGGGGTTAGAAGGATAAGGGAATTTAATATTCCTCTTTTAGGTAAATGATGTTAGAGGTTGTTGGTGGATAGAGGAGGTTTGTTGTATAGGGTGTTAGCGACACGTTATTGTGTAGAGGGGGGCGGGGTGAAAGAGGGTGGTAGGGATGGGTCATCTTGGTGGAAATAGATGGTGGGTATTCGTCATGGTGTTGGTTTAGAGAGAGAGTTGGTTTGACGAGAGTGGGTAATGGTGCTGATATTTATTTTTGGAGTGATACATGATTATGGAATGTTACTTTTCGTAATAGATTTAGGATTTTTTTTTTGAGAGGTGATAGATTTAGGATGTTGTTTTATTTATCGGAAAATCGGTGGATGACCGTGGCAGATTTATTTCGCTTAGGTTGGGGGGAGGGATGTCATGCTTGAAAGTGTCGTCGTTGATTGTTGGCGTGGGATGAGGAGTTTTTAAGGGAGTGTAAGCATTTGGTTGACAATGTGATTTTGTAGGATAATCAGAACGACAAGTGGCTTTGGCAGCTGGATCCGAGTGCAGGCTATATTGTTTGCGGTGTTTACCGATTTCTTATTATCTAGGAACCACATCATTTTACTCAAGTTTCTGATTTGATCTGGCATAAAGACGTCCCTTTGAAGGTATCTTTGTTTGTTTGGCGACTCTTTCGTAATAGGTTGTCAACCAAGGACAATTTGTTTAGAAGAGGAATAATCCCTCATGATGTAACATTGAATCAACACATCATTTGTTTTTGAGTTGTAATGTTTTTGATTCTATTTGGCATCTTGTGCGTAATTCACTTGGTTTTTATTCGGTAGATCATTTTGGAATTTCGGACCATTTCCTCTAGTTTGGTCATTTAACATGTGTCTCTTAAGCTCAGTGATTCATGATGCATTTAGTTTGGCTTTCTTGTGCTTGGGTTATTTGGAATGAAAGGAATAGATTTTTGTTTTTTTTAAAAAAAAAAGATAATTTCTTCTCATCGACTTTTGGATAAAATTAAGTTGCTTTTTTTCTGGTGGTTGAAGACAACATATGCTAATTTTGTTTTTGGCTATCATAATTGGTGGCTTTCTCCTTTTGTTTGTCTTGGTATTGGTTAATTTTCCTTTTGTTTTCTTGCAGGTCACTTTGTTGTATAAACGTTAATGTTCTTCTTTAGTACGCGTTGTGCTAGGGAGAATGCTCTTTTAGTATTAATATATTCCATTTTGACTTGTTTAAAAAAAAATTATAACTATTGTATGTTTGGAATTGGGTCTATATTTGCATTTCTTACATTTCAATATTCTTTTACTGTGGTTTTTGTGAAGCTAAAAATTGCAGCTTCAATCTTAATTTGTATTGAGCACTTTTTCACTATAAATACAAATTATGATGATATTGGGGCAACCCAGCACATTTAGAGGTTTAAAGCAATTTCTATTGTAAGGTCTTTAACAATTTAAAAAAATAATACAAGGCTGTAAGAAAGAAAAAAAAAATTCAAAATTTTGCTAAAATCAATAGTTGAATCTAGATCAAAGGAAATATGAGGCATTCATCTTTATCAACTCAACTAAAGAAATGTTAAATTATTAAAGGAGACTACTAACCATTACCCTTGAGGGATTGGATAAGGGGATAAAAATAGAAATATAGTATTGGAAAATGGTGAAAAGTGATAAATTTAACTTTTTAAAAGTCAAAATGTTGTTGAAACCAATGCAAACATGTTACTTTTGGCTTCCTTAACCATTGCCCTCAGGGCAATGGTTAGCAGGACCCATTATTAAATAGTATGCTTTTTTTAGAGAAAAGTGCGTATAGCATTTCATTAATGATAATGTGTTCAATACAAATTGGGATTATATAATAAGTAGTGGGACTAGCTAGGGAAATGGCTTCTCTTACAAGAGCATGAGCCGCCGAATTCGCTTGTCGCCTAATAAATTCTACCCGGGAGTTAGGAAAAGAAGTAGAGAACATCTCTCTACAAGCAGTGACGATGCTTCCAAATTCAGTAATATCGATATGGTGAGAATGGAAAGCATCCCTAGTAACCTTTGAATCAAGCTCAAAATCAATATAATTAAAATGCATATCTTGCATCGATTGAAGAGCGTGAAACAAACCCAAAGCTTCACCAACTGCTACGGGAAAATAATGATCAAATTGTATCGTCTTAGCAAGCACAAATATTTTGGTATCATCCCGAAGACACACGCCAATACCTGTTCGCTGAACTGATCCGAGAAAGCCGCATCAACATTACATTTGTATCTCCCAAGGCTCGATAGCAACCACTACTGCGTGACAGTACCTGAATGCGAATGGTGTTGGTGCAAGGCTTGATGCAGATGCGTATCAGCTTGCACCTGTTGTCCATTTGCGTGCAGCAACATGCTCGGGTGCACAGAGTTTGCATCCTCCCAATCTTCAATCAGTGTGCGAGCTCTATCGACAACAGTGGCACAACTCTCATCAATATCCTCCCAAACTTTCAGATTACGGTGTTTCTATAAGCTCAAACAAAGTGTAGCAAACGTTTTTTATGATTCAGAGACAAATGTTGTAACAGATGGAAGATAGTATCGATGGCAGAATCAATATGAATGGCTGCTAGTGTCTTTTCTTTCATTCTCTCTTTTATTTTATATATATATATATATATATATATATATATGGGTTTTAATAGAAGTCACCCATGACGGTGTCTTTTATCAATCCATACCTCAAGATGTGATTATCCACTTTTTAGTTATAACTTGCTAAAAGACACATTCATAAACGGTGTCTTCTAGTAAAACACTCTCTCTCTCTCTCTCTATATATATATATATATATATATATCAAGCTCGCTCATGAACCAACTGAGTTGAACTATATACAACTCAAGTTCGGCTCATTTATTTAACGAATTTCATTTTCAGTTCATTTGGTTCATGAATCAAGTTCAACGAGTTAATTATCAAATAGAGTTCCGAACTATTGTCTAATTGGTTCGGTTCATTGTCAGCCTTAACCGATGTACAGGAGTGGATCAAGTCTAACAATTGTGGTTATCTTTTATGAGTCAATAAGTCGTGACTTATGAGTTCCAAAGTTTTTATAGCCAATAGTAGCAATTAGCAAGTTTTCTATAAAAAAAAAAAAAAGATTAATTGATTAGCAAGTATTTTTTTTGTTTTTACTGGTAATTAGCAAGTATAATAATGATAGAACAAGAATACACATTATTTTGTAAGTGGTGAGTTTGAACCACAAATATCTAATTATGCTCGCTTGACTAGATGCAAATAGTTCAACCATGACTTACTGTTTTTTTCATGATTTTTAAATATTTGAATTTTATTTTATGTTTGGTATCACAATGAATATATCAGAATCACAATGTTTTACCATAACTTTTTAAAAACTACATTTTATACCTTCTGCAAAATCATAGTTCTGACATACCATTGTGATATCAAACACGCACTTAAAATCCAAATGACAAAAGATCAACTAAACACACCTAGATTTCAAAATCCAACCACACCGTTAACATGGTTTGAATTTGGAACTTCTTCGATAACAAAATGCAGTTTCAAGATCTTTACACATTCATATGGGGGTGTTCAAAACCAAACTAATCTAATGGAAAAACCTCGAACCGAACCAACTCAAACCTAAACCGCAAAAAACTGTATTTGATTTGGTTATATTCATATCATTTTTTACTCAACCGGGTTTGGTTTGATTTGCAGTTTTTATTTACCAACCAAACAAAACCTCTACATAAGGAAAACTTTTATTAAATATGTCACCTAGACCAATTCTCATAAAAACTCAATGAAAACTTTTATAAAATGACGTATTTTTTCTGTTGTTAAATTTCTTCTTTGCTTTTTATTTTAAAATTGTATTTATTTGCTATTTGAACATTTAGAGAATGATAAAATATAATTCATTTTGTCAACTTTTTTAATTTGGTCTATGTAGTTGGGAACGTTGTTCCATAAAAAAGAAATTGTAAAGTCGGATGAAATTTAAAACAATATTGCAAATATGTTGTGTTTTATCTTTTTAACTTTATTTTAATGTTGAAAAAAAATTTATATTTTTTTGATAAAAAAAACTGCACCAACCGTTCTAACCCCAAACATTTTTAATTTGTGGTTTGGTTCAGATTTTATTTTAAAAGTCAACCGAACAAAACGAAACCGCAAACATTTTTATCTTATAATTTAGATAACTTTTATCTTCAAAACCGAACCAAACCATACTACGAACACCCTTGCAATTCAGATGTGTAAAAAGTCCATTTTTCTCACTAGACCAGATGGAGGGCATAGAAATTACGCAGCTACCCACTAATGGTGGTAAAGTACCAGAAATTGCTCATGACTTGTAGAAAAATAATCTAACAACTCATTAGTTCACTTGAGAATGAAACTAACACAACCAAAATACAACGAAATTATATTAAAAAAACACAGATCTTCAGAAAGTCAAAGTGGTGCGTTCATTTAAAAGTAAAATTAATTGCTTAGGTAATTTTTTTTTTTAGGAATTGTTTAGGTAATTACATACCAACATTCATCATTTACATGAAAAAAAATATAGTAAAAAGAAAATGCAACTAAATAATCTGAAGCTCCTCCTTCTGCTTAGATTTTGATATTAAGGGGGAAAACAGCGTCTGGAGTTTAAATTGAAAATACAAATATAAAAACACAAACACAAATATAAAAACCTATTAAATAAAAACTTATTGAACGGGTTTGAATATGTGATGGTTTTGTTTTACGACTTCACTCCAATCACTAGCCCTGCCTTCGGCATCCCCCTCCTTGTGGTTAAGGTAGCGACTTCGGGCATGGCCAGCTCCCATAGTGTGACGGGCGGTGTGTACAAGGCCCGGGAACGAATTCACCGCCGTATGGCTGACCGACGATTACTAGCGATTTTATAGCTTCACAACGGAATATCGATTAATAACTGTGCGGCAACAAGCGGCAATTAACTATTGTTCAGCAATGAACGATAACTAATTGTCACTGGATACATTTTGGTCACTTCGAGGTATCTGAGAGCAAAGCATAGGTGTCTAAAGAGCAATTTTCCTATTTTAAATGGATTATATTTAGAAAGTGGGCCTTTAAAAGTTTGATAAGGAGCTAAAGGTCCATTGATAATTGAAAATTGCTTTTCTAACATGTGTTTATTTCTTCCTAAAAACACATAGAAAATACATTCTTGCCTCCAGCGGTAGTTAACTACCACTGGCTTTGTTGCACTTAAGCGCAGTTCCGTAAAGAATCAGATATGATTTTACACGTTTCGGTCGAAAAATCAAAATAAATTGAGACTTATTCGGAATGCTACGAAACTTTACAAATCCTCTATACGTATTTTTATAGAGGTGTCAGCAAAAAACCAGATCAAAATTCGATTTTTAGGTCGACGTTTTGATGTTTTAGTTTCTTGAGTTTTTGACACATTAAAAATTTATATTTAATCCGTCCGTTGTTGGAAAATTCTAATTTTTTGCGGAGAAACGCTTTTTTTATGTCTTTAACATGTGTGCAAAAAATTATGAAAAAATTCTATCTCTATGTAACTTTTCCGTACGCAAAGTTTGAAAAATAATTGTAATTTTACGCATTTCAGTAAAAAAAATCAAAATAAATTGAGGCTTAGTCGAAATACTAAGTAAATTTTCAGATCCTCTATATGTATTTTTATAGAGGTGTCTGCAAAAATACAGCTCAAAATTCGATTTATAGGTTGATGTTTTAGTGTCTTGAGTTTTAGGCACATTAAAAATTCATATTTAATCCGTCCCTTGTCAAAAAATTCATATTTTTTTTGGAGATGTTGTTTTTATGTCCTAAACATGCGTGCAAAAAATCGTGAAAAGATTCAACCTATAGGTAACTTTTCCGGACTCGCACTTGGAAAAAAATTTCGATTTTGCACGATTCGGTCGAAAAATCAAAATAAATAGAGACTTAGTCAGAATGCTACAAAACTTGACACACACCTTTATGAAAATACATATAGAGGATTTGCAAAGTTTCGTAGCATTCCGAATAAGTCTCGATTTTTTTTTCCCGACCGAAACGCGTAAAATCACAATTGATGCTTTGCCAGGAACCGAACTTAAGTGCAGCTGAGCCAGGGGAAGTTAACTACAGCTAGGAGTCAGCGGTAGTTAACTGCAGCCAGAAAAACTATACAGTAGTTAACTACCGCTGAGGGCAAAAATGTACTTTTGGCCTTGTGTTTTTAGGAAAAAACACATATTAAAAAAGCAATTCTCTTGATAATTAGGCTTAGTCCATACACTTAGCATGAAATGAATTATTGATCTTATCTATACAAAGAAAAACATTTATTTGGAGAAGCATTAACAAACATCTTAGATTTTTCCCTAAAAAACACAAATCTTAAATATATTTTAGTTGCCTCGAGATATTAATCTTTGTAATTGTACGCAAATGATACTTTGCTTAAACCGATATTTTAGTGTCATATTTGAGTCCTATTACACCGATTGATAATTTCTTATATGATAAATATTTTTATGAAACACATTGTTAAATCATCTCTGGAACTTAAACATTAACTGAAATCATTTGATATGGATCATGATAGCATCATTTAATAAAAGTGTATAAGAAGTTATATGTGCGATAATATTATTCAGTTCGATCGAGAGAATGTAAAGTTTGATGTTTCAACCCAAAACAAAACAAAATTCAAAGGGTTCTTAAACTAATTTCGTAGACTTAGCTTGAATGACCTATTTTATTTTATTTTTTGCAGATCCTTCCGGCAGTCTCAATCATCCGGTGGGTTTGGATCATGATAACATCATTTAATAAAAGTGTATAAGAAGTTATACATGCGATAATATTATTGAGTTCGATCGAGAGAATGTAAAGTTTGACCTTTCAACCCAAAACAAAACAAAATTCAAAGGGTTCTTAAACTAATTTCGTAGACTTAGCTTGAATGACCAAAATTTTGTTTTTTTTGTTTTTTTTTTTTGCAGATCCTTCCGGTGGTCTCGGTCATCCGGTGGGTTTGGGTGTTTTTTGAAATTCTAGATCTTTCAGGTTGCTTCGTCGTGCCGGTAGTTTTGGAATTTTAGTCGGTTTTAAAAACCCGTCAGGGTTTGGGTGTTTGTAGGTCCGAATTCGGTTGCCTTGTGTGACAGTGGCTTATGGGCCATGTTCGTCGTCGCCGGTTCCGTTAAACTGCGATATGATCTTTTGAAGGTGTGCCATCGATTCGTGGTGGGAGTTCCGATGATTTGACTCTCTGATCATTGTCCAAATCTGTTGAGATCTGCAGATGTCAATGTTAAGGGGCTCGAAAGAGTCGTATAGAGCTTGTTGCTGTTTTTGTAGGGAGTTGATGGATCTTGAATTGTTTCTGTGTTGGTAGATGATTCATACGCCCCTAAAATTCACCATTCACTTTTGATTTGGAATTTGAGGAAATGGTTGTTTAGCATGATGCTATTGTTGCCGGGAGTTGATGGTACATGAACCGCCTCCGTGTTGACCGAGGGTTCAATCACTGCATCGAAGACCTTTAATTAGTTTTAGGATTAATTAGAGGTTGATACATTTGTGTGTTGTTTTAATTTTTGTATCACCCGTTTGGAGTCGACTTACACTCTTGTGTGGTTTTACTGGGTTAGGTTTATGTCCCCCCAATTTTTATGTTTTTTTTAAATAATATTTATGAGCATTTGACAAAAGATTAGGTAAGGGTACCGACTTAGTTGGGAGCCTCTCTATTTGATGTCATTTTGTTCGCCTTATAAAAATAAAATAAAAACCAAGATTTTGTTCTTCTCTTTTCTCTTTGGTATTTGATGATGATGAATTTCTTTTTTCATTTTGTTACTTGTTGGATTACTTATAATTTAGTTTCAATTGAACATTCATGTCATGTGAATTTGTTGCATCCCTTACTTACATAATCATAGATATTGAGACCGAGATGTGAACCTTTGAAAAAACATGGACGACGGTAGTGAACATAATGGATTCAATGGCCTTCATAGTGTGTTTAATTAACATACAAGTACTAAGTTCTATGATAATATTTATGTATTTACGAAGAATTCAATTTTTTTTAAACTCAATATATTTTCCAACAACCGATTAATTTGAGAGAATCAATCCGCCTATTTGCAGGGCACCATTTAAAGACAGGTAAACCTGAAACCTTAAAATTTACTCTTACTTACAGTATATAAATGACACGTTCTATGATGTATTGTTTTAAAAATCGTCAAAAACATTAAGTATGATTGATGTCACCTTTTTAAATAAAATATACCCTTCTTCATTATGACAACTTAGACATTAACATAATAGACAAAAATAAAAATAAAAAACTAGTATATAATTCAAAACTCATTAAATATGAACTCACATAGTGGTTGATGTTAGGACACGAGTGCTGAAAAAGTTGCTGTAAAGGTATGATGGTGGACTCATAGTCTACTTGGACACCATTGACAATTTCAGCTAAGAAACAAACTTCACATGGCAAGCATATTATAAGTACAACCTGCGTTACACATCACCATCAACTCATTGCACAGAAACTTCACTTACCCCTTTAACTCAATACTTAGAAATTTCACTTACCCTTCATCTTTTTCAACTTTTAATCCCCCACTTTACTAAATTTAGATTCCATTTTAGGAGAGACATAATGTTATAAAATACTTAGAATTGATTATTCGATGTAAATCTGCCGTGATTTTAAGAAGCTGAGGATTAGAACTTCTGCCTTAAAGTGATTTTTGTCGTGATTTCAAAAAAAATGTGATTTGCAGCTGCTCATTCAAACATGTACTAAATATTTTTAATAGAATTGATTTTGATTCTTGATTGAAGCTACGATTTGGAAATTTACTTCTATGATTAATTTTTAAGTTTAAATTTTTTATTCAAGTCATTTTTATGTAATATTCAAATATTGATCACTTTGCTTTCAAACCTTTTGGCCAAAATTAATTTTACAAAATTCGATTAATTTAAAACCATCTTTTTAATCAATGAAATATATATATATATATATATAAAAGGTACTTATTGGCCATTGAGTCCACCATAGCCCAATTTCCTTTCCAAAAAGTAGTATTCTTGCCTTGCCCATCAAGTAATAGCTACTTAAATACATGTAAAATAGTCATCTCAACTATCTACTTTCAACAAATAAGACCATTCCATAGTTTTCTTTTTCCACATATGGCTACTAACATCCTAACCATGACAAACCATAATTTTGAGCTTGATTGCAAGAAAATTCATGACTCTTTAGGTGGTTTGAGCCAACTCATTCCATCTCTTGCTTCTTTAACCATCCTTGAGAGACAACAACTAAGGGAGACTTATAAGACAGTGTATGGTGAAGACTTAATAAGTCAATTACAAAGATATGATGAAGATGGTTTTTCATCTATGAAATTTTCTACTTTGTCTTTATGGATGCTTTGTCCACATGATAGAGATGCTTTTGTGGCTAGGGAAGCTCTTCAACAAGATGAGACCAATTTCAAGGCTCTTGTGGAGATTTTTGTAGGTAGGAAATCAAGTCATGTCGTTCTCATAACACAAGCATATCACAAAATGTTTACAAGACAATTGGACCAAGATATTATGAATTTGGACCCTCCACATCCATTTCAAAAGGTAAGGTTATTTTTTTTTAGACAAATGTTAGTATATTATTTATTATGTTAGTATTTTTCTCTTCAACTAAGATTTGAGCTTCGATCTTTTAACTTTTAGCTCAAACCAGTTGGTGTGTCATTGACGAACATTTAATTGCTTTATTGGAAATTTTTCATTTTTTTTTGTTGTAAATTTAAAAAGAATAAGGTTTGATTTTGAATATGCAGATTCTTATGGCATTGTCAGCATCACATAAAGCTCACCAAGCAGATATTAGCCATCATATATCTAAGTGTGATGCAAGGAGGCTATATGAAACTGGAGAGGGAAGTTTAGGAGCTATAGATGAAGCTGTTGTGCTAGAAATTTTAAGCAAGAGAAGTATTCCACAATTGAAACTAACATTTTTGAGTTATAAACACATTTATGGGCATGACTACACAAAGGTACTAAATAATTAGATTATGCTAGTAATTATCCTCTTTTTCCTTGCCTCATTTAATCTATTTTCATTATTTGATATATATTTTAAATTTGCTTATGTGTCTTCAATGCTTTCTTTGTTTTAGTCTATCAAGAGGGGAAATTATGGACAATTTGGTAAAACTCTAATGGTGGTTGTGAACTGTATTTGCAATCAAGCATATTATTATGCAAAGGTAACCCTTTTTTTTTAAACTTTGTTTCATCAACAAATTTTAATTTTGGTCATAAAATTTTTATTCATAAATTAGTTTGAAAAAATTACAATTTATTTATTTATTTTTTTACTCTTTAGTTCTCAAGAGACTGATGAGTGACTAAAAACACATTGGTTAGATAGTCCAATATAATAAAAAAAATTACATGACCTATATCGAATTTTGTCAACTTTAATCGGATCAAAAACATATTTAACCTAATCGGATATTGGAATTGAATTAACAATTTGAATTAATAATGGCAGGAACTATATACAAGCATCAAAAAGGAAAAAAGAGACATAGGAACTTTGGCAAGAACATTGGTGAGCAGGGTAGACATAGACATGGATGAGATTAGAAGGCTCTTCAAGGAAAAGTATGAGAAAGAACTTGGTGATTTTATATGTGAAAGCATTCCATGTGGGGATTATAGAGACTTTCTAGTTGCCTTGGCTACAAAATCTTCTACCCCTTCTAACATCTATAGCAATTAGCAACAAAACTTGTTGAGAACAATGTAATTCATATTAGCTTTTTTGAGTTTCTTTATGAGTTGAATAACTTATGTAGCTTAATTAATTGTATCATATAGTTTTTTAATTGACAATGTTAAAAAATCATGTCCCTTTTTAAGAAGCAAAGCAAATTTTGCTATATTTTAAGTACTTTATGTGCAAACCATATTTTTTGGCTATTTCTTTTAGTTCTTTATGCAACTATTATATATAGAGTTGAGTCAGAAACATGGGATTTGTTTGGTTATTCGGAATCTACTTGTCAATGTCTTTGCAAAAGATGAATGATAAGTAAATGAATAAAATTTCTACTTGTCAATGTTTTTTTTTGAGTTTAACTATTAAATTAAGATATTGGGATCTCATATTCCATTTTCCATGCTTTTTTCTTCTCTCAAACGACATGTTTCTCTCCACTTGTTATGATATTTCCATGCTGGCCATATTGACCCAATACCACCAAACTACTTATGACTCCCAAAATACTAGTCACCTCTTAAATTAGTGTGTACTAACTAATAGACATTAAGGACTTATTAGATGTTAAGGGACACAATAAGAGATAGTATTAATCTAGTTTTTGTTGAACCAAGCACAACTCAATTTTGCCTCGTATCATAATTTTATGAAAATAAAAGAACTAGGTTAGAAACCAACTCACTGTCATAAGAAATTTATTTCTCCTTCAAACACAAAAAAAAAAGAAATTTATTACCATTTTTCTCCTTACAAAAAATAAAGTTTGATTGCAGTTACGATCCCCTATTTTAAATTTGGATAGCTCTGACCTCATTCAATTTTATTTTTTTGATCTAAAATATGGTAATATGACATATTTTAAATGAAATTTTAGAGAATTTTCTTACAATTTTATTGATGTTGATTATTTTTCATCACTAGATCATATACCACTTCATATAAAACATATAATGTTACTAACAAAATGTGATATTTTAAACGAATATATATATTTTTTTAATAAAAATAAGAGTAAAAACAACAAAAATATATGTTATAAAAGCTAAAAAGTTACTTTCAAAAAATTATTATTAACTTGTGAAAAAGAAACTTAAAAACCTAATGGAAAAACGTTCGCTATCAAACAATTTTTCTTTAGTCATACAAATTTATACACTATAAGATAGCAATTTATTCTTACCAAACAAACCTTTCTTCACAATCATATAATTTATTTGCAGAACATATTCGATTAATATTAAAATATTTTAATTTTGCTAAAAAAAGACTATTTTTAAAATTATTTATTAAATTGATTATATTTCCCCTCTACCCTATGTTATACAAGCTTATAAATATGTTCCATAAAAAAAAAAAGCTTATAAATCTGTGTAACTTTTGTATCTAAGATATAAAAAAGAAACCACATGTTCAACCAAAAAGACATAAGAATTTGTATATAGTGTAGGGTCCTATTCCTTAGTCGCCTCCACGTTCGTTCTCAACTCTCTTGTAGCCTTCTTATAGGCTCTTGATAGCCTATGTTTGGTTTTGCAGTGGAAAAAATAGATTTTGAATGAATTAGTTTTGCAAAATTAATTTTGACTAAAATTGAGTTAAAGGTATATTGTTTTATTTGAATGTATTTTCATGTAAAAGTGAGTTTTTTTTTTTTTTTTTTTGAAAAAAAGTGAGGTGAACAATTTCTAAAATCAGAAGCTACAATTTCTAACATGTCTAACTCCAAGTAGAATAAATTCAACATACAAAATTAATTATATTACAAAGAAACCAAACATGTCAAAATCAATTATACACATCT
>Ga0315914_1001773_pt1 | contig 32856 bp, 21 predicted proteins | sample MpolenodulesMG_FD_203920 | JGI IMG/M metagenome (GOLD analysis project Ga0315914, IMG submission 203920) | Medicago polymorpha root nodule microbial communities from Los Angeles, California, United States - elongated nodules | ecosystem: Host-associated > Plants > Roots > Nodule | place: USA...
AAAAGAGATTGTAATAAGTTATTTTGTATAAGATAAGCGTTTTTGAATAAGTTGTTTCAAATTTGGATTTTTGTTTATAAAATTTGGTTTTAAAAATCAATTTTGAAAGAGAAATAAATGGTTTTTAATTCGGATATTAAAATAATCCATATATTTTTTTAAACCAAACCATATTCATTTATAATCCGATTTTGTAAAACTAACCGGTTATATATCCATAACCATATTCATAACCGGTTTACAATAAAATATGGTCATGGTTAAAAATCCAAAACCATATAAGTGGTTTATATATGGATATGGTTTGGTCGGTCAAAATATCCGACCATGCACACCTCTAAGTATTGATGACTCACACGATTCAACACACTATGCAAGGGGAATTTTATTATATCAGAAATGTGCTTGGCTAAAAGGAGAGATTGCATGTGCACTTGTGTGAATACATGAAGGATATTAGTCCTCCCCTCCACACTTTGAGTTTGTTGTGTGCTCTTAGTCATCATTTTAAGCCAAAGATTTGACAGCACTAAAGTGTGAAAAACGTAAAATATATATTAACTTCCTTTTATCCTTAATTGGAATTTCTTTGACTGGTGTTTAATTGGAAGATAGAAGTCTACTTGTGCTAAATTGATTAATTTAATTAACCAAACACTACTATATTTATCACTTAATTATGATAATCAGTAAAGAATAATAACTTTCGTTTTTGTATTGATGCTTCTTTTTGTCCACCAAAAACTCAATTTGGGAGAAAGCTTTTTACCATTCGTGCTCTATCCTTCATGTGCTTAGCACCTAATTGTGGAGTAAGATGCCATGTTTGTGACTTTTCTTCGGCTATGGGAAAATGGCTTAGCTAAATCAAGTTGGCAAGTTAAACTAGGTGTAATTGTAGTAGCTGCCTAGAAACCTAGGATGTTCCACTCACGACAATTGAATAATCTTTGCTAATTAGTGACCGTTGGCATCAATCATAGTGTATAAACATTCTTTCTATGTAAAGCTCTTGTTGAGCTATTACTCTACTATCTAAATTTCACATGGTTGGAAGGCAACGAATTTAGCATAATCGATCAATTTATCTTTTCTAATTTCTTGCTGTCTTCATTTTTAATTTATTGTTGTTTAAAATGATAAATGTAGCACGGTTTTTTTAACTCAATAAATATAGTAGACCACCACTAAAAAAAATATAGTAGACTTAAAAGACTTACATTTTTTTAATCGGGGTTGTTAAATTATACCAACCTAAAATTATTAAGGTCTAAGTTAGTAAACGTACACTTATTTATTTGGACAGAAATACTCACTTGTTACTATTCAAACAAATTTTAAACATGAGATCATTTTTGTAAATTTAGGAAACAATTTTTCAGAATGTTTCATCGAAAAATAAAAATTAAGTGCAATTTCCTAACGTATCCTTTATTTTAAATTGATTTGAATGAGGGTAAGTGAAATTTTCAAAATAAAAAGACACTTGCTAACTTAACTTTAATTTTTTGTCAAAATAAAAATGGATCACAATTAAATTTATGGTTTATTCTATTTGGTATCACATAGTATGAAGAAAAGATAGTTTGTGGTAAACAATGGAATTGGGTGGAAATGTCATCATAGCATTCCATAACTTTTGAAAATAACCAAACAATGATATGCCATAGCATTCCATATTTCCATTCTATTCAACTTCATTCTATTGCATACCATCAATCTAAACTTACCTTATGAACTACAAAATATTTTTGGATGAAGTTTACACGTATACTCCTTTTGATACAATTATGTTTGAGGCTACCCAAAAAAAACAAGAGTAAGACCAAAATGTTTTTTTTTCATTGGAACTATGAACCTCCCACTAGTAAGTGCAAAATATAGACGTAAATAATTTCTTATATGGTCATTGTTAGGTTTAACTATTTTGTAGGATTCTGAATTATATAATAATTTTTAAATAAGTTCATGAACTAAGAAAAAATTATGATGGAATCTTTGAATTTGTCAAAAATGTTTAATTAGACCCTTTCTTTTATCCAAGTCCCTGATTAGGCATGGCAATGGGGCGGGGTGGAGACGGGTTTTACAATACCCGATTCTCATATACTTATCCGTTACCCTACCCATATCCAACGAGGATGATAAATTGAACCTCATCCCCGTCCTCGATGGGTTCGGGTATCCCCGCCCCATCCCCGTCCCTGCATTGAATAATTTTTTTAATATCAAATAGAAGTTTTTTTGCAACCCTAGAAATGTTGTAATGCATTATCCAACAATATGCTTACTTTAACATTTGTTAGACCGATTGATTTAGTTGCTCATTTAAATATCAATGGTAGTTTTTATAACACGACAATTATCAAACAAAATAACATGATATATCAACATAAAGTAATTTTCTGCATTCAGGACGAGTTTGATATGGGTTCGGGGTGGGTACCTATATACCTGTTACCCGTCCCATACCCGTGTTTTGAAATCGGGGAAAACCCAAACCCAATCAAAACGGAGAAAATCCGTCAAATTTAGTTTGGTTTGAGCGGGTAACCACTGGTATGGGTTTTGTTGCCATGCCTATCCCTTATCCAAATCCTAAATTTACAACGGGAGAGAGGTTAATTTTTACGAGTTTACATCTTCTATCCAAAACTTAAAAAAAAAAAAAATTAAGTCAAATATTTAAAAGAAGACAAATCCTTTAAAAATTTATTGACATGTATCACATCAACGATTTTGTATAATCAAATCTATCAAGTACTAAAAGTGAGAGAATCTTATATGATTGTGATCGAAGATAAAACAATTGTAAGAACTAAAACTAGATTTAATTTATATTACATAGATCCAAAACATGATTAGCCCAAAAACGTAGAAGCATAATTATTAATGATTATGAACTAAGACATACAAATCTCAACCATTGAGCCACCTCTCTATCTCTCTCTCTCTCAACTTTCTCTTTTCCTTTGTCATCCAACCACGGGTGGATTTTGGCCGTTTATTTGCCTGAAATGGATTGTTTCTTCCCTCCTTAACTTAATAAGTGGGCTTCACATAGTTATGACTTCGTCTTTTGAACACAAAGTTGTTTTATTCATCGCTATAATGCAGATAGTTTGATTTTCCGTCTTATTGCGGTATTCATTTAAGAGTTGTGTTATTTAAACATCCATTTGAGTGACAACTTTTGAGACAATCAAAATTTTACAAAGAAAATGAGGTATTGACTAAAAAACCAAAGCAATAGAGAGAGAAAATAAAAACATAATGTGAGTATGAGAGAGAAAATTGTCACAAAAGTTGTCAAAAAATGGTTGTTCAAATATCATTTCTCTTCATTTAAATTCATTCATATTGACATATTTAAATCAATGACTTGTTCGTCAACGGACCCAAAAATATGAGTATGTATCTTGTCGTTTTATATAAGTTTGTTCATAGTTTCACCCTTTCAGTTTCAGCATATTAAATCAGTGTTGTTTTCAATTTATTCTACTGGTGAATCATTGCCGCCTTTAGTAAAAAAATATGGAATACGATTTACATATACGACTAAACAATTGATTAATCATACCTGAAATACAAAAAATGAAAAGTAGAATATTATGCAACTATAAACTAGCTATGTAGGGCACCCTCCAACAACCAATTAATTTCATATTGACCTTAGGAACATCTTCTCAGATTCCAGGTGAGGTGAGTGAGTTATTCATATACTTTATCTTTTCTATAACAATAGCATTATGTTATCAAGAAATAAAAGAAAGACTCTCAGCTTGATGAAGTGGTGCAAGCATAAAGTCTAAAGATTCCTAACACTAAACTCATAACCCAAAATACTGAAATTGACCAACTCCGTAACCACTCCTCTTCAGATATTGTTCTGCCACTCCCACTGTTACATCGTCTTCATGCAACCGCAATTCTTCCATCTACATCAAAGCCACATAAGAATCAAAACCCTTTCAACTCAATCATTAGTCATTTACAATGTGATCTTCATAATGTCACTGTTATAACTGAAAAGCACTTGTGCAAATTGTGTCATTAGAAGATTATAATATGTATATTTATGTCATTTTCTAGCTTGTCAAAAAAAAATTACTACAGCAAATTTCAATTATACAAATTAAAATAACATAAGATTTTACTTGTACAAGCTATGGTGTCACACATTTAACCAAATGTACAATCCTTACATGCTTACAATTTCAAAGACGTTTGATATCACGTTGATGTTGAAATTGAAGAAAACAATAAAATGAATCAGTAATATTTACCCAGAAATCAACTTCGTCTTCATCTCTGATTAAACATGGAGCCTTAGGAATCTCTGTGGGCTCGTCATTGCGTGCAAACCTGCCACGTACGCGTGGTCGATTGTCTGCTAGTGTCTTTCTACATGCATACTATAAAAACAACACATTCAGACTCTTCTCTTTCTAATCAAACTTTCTTAATTATAGTATAATATAAATTATGTAATGATCTTGATTACCTTAATGGTCTTGTTAAAGTTCCTCTGTGTTCTCTTGGCTCTGTACTTAGAAATTTTTTCTTTTCTTTCTTCCGCACTATAACGACCTACTTTGAAATTTTGTTCCTCTTGCAAATTCCCCTCCGTTGGAGACATATTATTTTCTTTTATGTTCTGTTTCAAAGACTAAACAAACTTCAATAAATTCAACTTTGGAAAAATGAAGAAAAAAATTATTAGTTATTTTTTTAAACAGATTTACCTGCAAATCACCTGTGCTACAAACCCTTCTCAAACTATTTTCAGGAGAGCTTAAATCATGCCTTTGAAATTTTGATGAATCAACGAGATTATCATGGCGAGTTTGAAATAGAAAACTAGGCTTCTTTTCAAAAGAGTTACTACTGAAGCTTCTTTGCATGTACTTTGATACATTCTCATCACCACTGTAACTATGAGGAAGGAATTGATTATTGTAGTTATAATAATCAATACTTATTTGTGATTCCTCGTTTTTAACTTGGGAAAAATCAAAAGCTGAGAAACTTTCATTACAAAGAGGCTGGTTTTGATCAGTTGGAGGTGAGAAAGAGAAAAAAGATGGTGAAAAAGGGTCTAGAGAAGGAAGAAGAGGTTCATCAAATGGGTTTGAATTTTGTTGAGAAGTTACTTCATTAGTAGAATTAGTGAAAAAAGGGAAAGAGTCTGAGAAAAATGGAAGGTCTCCACTTCCATCATTAGAAGAGACTATTTCTGAGGTTGAATGTGTGTGGAAAGTAGTGGTGCCGAATGAATATAGTTCCGAAGACATAGAATCAAAATTCTATTGAATTGAATTCCTTTTTAATGTGAATTTGTATCCTGACTCTGACACTCTGCGCACGACTGCAGAGACTAATTACTCGTACCGGATAGGATCGCAAAGGGCTCAAATCTCTCCCTCAAAACACTTTTTATTGTAAGGAGAAGTAGTATAAAAATAGCAGTTATGTGTTGCTGTGTATGAGTATTTTGTTTGTGAAGGTACACTTTGGACTGAATGATGGTAATCCTTGTTGAACAAGGAGACAAAAGTGGTACTTTTGTGTGTCTGTGTTTTTGATGGCGACGTTGCCAAAACCACAGATTGAGACTTGAGATTTGAGACCAGTCCATCACAGCTTGAGTTTTTGCTGTGATTTATAACAATTCATTCTTGCCAATTTGCCATTTTGTCCCTTTCTTTTTTATATTCTCTAAAGTTACCTGGTGGGACCTTTTTGAATTTTAAATTTAGTAAGAACTGTATCATGTCATCTTGCATTTTATGACTTGTGTAAACTAGCACCAGTTTCATGTTTAACTAATTGATTAATACTTAGTCCAACTTTTTTTAATTGATGTGTATTGGACCAAAATGCATTCTAATGGGAACTTGCAGCATGCTATTCACTTATATCAAGATATCTAGGGTTGGGTCATGACCATGAGAATAGCTTAAAATTGGAGGACAATCACATTAGACTAATAGCAATGTAGGACTTTTTTTTTTGTTACAAAGCTAATCAGAGACAAAAGAAAAGAAAGTAAGAAAAAAGAAAAACTAGGCCCTAGGAAAAAGACTTCTGAGGCGTCACTCCGAAGCAGTAAGAGGAGGTCTTCCGGAGGAGCAATGTGGATGACGAAATCAGCATTGGACGTCACCCCTAACTTTGCCAGGAAATCAGGGCTTTGGTTACCTTCTCTGAGAGTATGATGAACGATAAAATTATTGGTAGCCAATATATCCTTAATGTATTGTATAAGGACTGCATGTACATGATAGTGCGGAGTTTCCCCTTTACGAGATTAATGGAGAGGAGGGAATCCGAGTAACAAGCCAAATCATCTATACCCATGTCAATAGCCATGCACAAGCCGTGATAGATTGTTGTTAGTTCAGCTAGAAAAATGTCTTATGAATGGGAGATCATACCTAAGAAAGTCGAGAGGAAAAAACTCCCATTATTGCGAAAAATGCCGCCAAAACCAGTGTGGGTTGGAGTCCCATTGCAACTCCCATCAACATTCAGAATGGTGTCCATATGATTGTTGCAATTCCACTTAACATAACGATCCTCCGAAATTGCGGCATCATCATTTTTTAAAGCCGAAATAATGGTGTCAACCGAATTATAGATATTGGAGACAAGGTAGTATAGAGACCAAGTTTCATTATTGAGACACATCAAATTCCTATTCCTCCAAACCCACCAAAGAGCAGCTAAGAACAAAATGGAGTGAGAAGAGTTGGTACCATTCCGGATCCATTCCGTAACGCATGTAGTATAGAAGAAATCATGACTCAAAAATCCGACTTTGTGCCAAATGATTTTAGAATCTCTGCAATCACGGACACAATGAAGGAAAGTTTCTTCGTGATCTCCACAGCGGGTGCAGGTGGCCGAGGGAGCTATTTTGCGATGGTGAAGTAAAGTCTTGGGACAACATCATGACACGCCAACCAAACAAGAAAATTGTACTTTTCCGGAGCTTTCAACTTCCAAATCCACGACCAACCAAGTGTACCCACTTTTTGTAGAATAAGCACCATTTTTGTTGTGGGACCATATGAAAGCGTCTTCAATGGAGGCATTAAAATTGAGTTGAGTGTTGTTGATGTAGTCTTCAATATTTGGAGGAAGGTTTGTGTAAAGAGCATGTGTATGTTGTCTAATATTGGAAAACACGTCTCTGACTGAATGATGAAGATCATGAATATCTATGATAGGAACAAGAGTACCAAAAAATTTATGAATAATTTCATTTATATGTTGTTCAACACTTGTATTTTCATCTAATGTGAAACTATTTTACTCACACTTGATATATGAATTAACCACCGGTAACATTATGTTACATGTCGGTCTTTGAGTATTAATTGTTATTAGGTTTCAACTTAGTGTTGTGTTGATGTCAATGTTGAGTGCAGTGACTATATTTTGCTAATTAATACTTATATATTATATACTACATGTTAGAGCATTTAGCTGAAAATATTGATGACTCGGTAAAGACCGCACTTCTTAGAGATGGTCTATGAAGTTGCAACAAAGCCTGTGAGGAATAACATAGCACAGTTGCTAAATTTATGGATTTGTTTGCTTGTGTATGTGATCCTTACTGCAACTTGCTATTTTTGCATACCAAGTTTTCATACCTTTCAAACAATGAGATCTTAGCGGATGTTCCATGGTTCACGAGTACGATCAACTTATATTCAAGACCTAGTGGGATGATGCAATGCTACTAATCTTTTGAGTTTTCCTAACCAAAAACCTTTACGCCGTGATTGCTGTGGAGATTTATGATCCTCTCATGCTGAAAAAACATGAGAAAATAATGTGGAATATCTAGATGATTGAAATATAAAGAGGGGGAAGGTTTTGAAATTTGAAATATAAAGGAGAAACGCTAGTTAAGGATTGAGATTTGAAACTTTTTTGTTGGCCAAAGGTTGAGATTTGAAACTTGAGAAAATAGCGATGATTCAATTCTTGTTGTTGGGCACAAATGGAGTGATGGTAATTTTTTGCTTACCTTGTTAATTTATTTGATATCATCATAATTTTGTTTGAGAAGACACCAGCATTGTATACCTAGCAACGTATTCGGGGTGATTTGGATCTAATCAAAGCTTTGTCAAGGAACAAGGTAGAGAAGAACGTCTTTCCTAAAAAAAAAGTATAGAAGAATTTCAACATATAGTATTTCTTTTGATCCTATCTTCACTCTTCGGAGTATTTATCATGCTCGAAAGGTTCATGACCTTGTTAACGTTTTTTTTCCCCGAATAAATGACCCTGTTAACGTTGTAATTAGTTAAATATATTTTTAATTCTAGAAAATAAACTATTCCAGGACATGAACCTTGCTTAAATTAAGTGAAATGCTAAAATGAAATAAAAGTTATATATATATTTAACGTTGTAATTAGTTAAATATATTTTATCAAAGAAAAAAAAAACTCAAACGTTAACTTTTATCAATAACTAGTAATTTTGATCGAATATTCTTTGGACAGATTTACAATTGACAACATACTTTATTTCTTTTGTAAAAAAAAATACTTTATTTCTTTCTTGCAAATTGGGTCAAGAATTGACAATATACTATGTAAAATAATAATCATTTTTATGTATATTTTTTTTTGTGGTGGCCGGGTTTGAACCCTAGACCTTGCATATACTATGCATTGTCCCTGTCAACTAAGTTAAGTTCACGAGTATTTGTTTATATTTATTATTGAACTTAAAGTTAGACTGGCTATCGATTGACATTCGGCTGTAATTATGTTTGTGCTTCCAACGATTACGTTGTGGAATGAATTATGTTCCTCAACTATAAGTTTTTTAAATTGTTCAAAGAGTGTCAAGTGTATAGTTCAATGTTTTTGGAGCTACTGAACTAAGAAATGCATGAATGAAGAGTAAAGGAGAACAAGAAACGGTTGTGTTTTTTTGAAAATTGTACAATTATGGTATTTGTAGGTTAATGTTGATCCTCCTAGTCAAAACATCGTGACTACATAATTTATTCTTCCTTAACTATTTGTATATGTAGTGTGATCATTTATGTTGCTGGAATACATGACGCCCTATTTTTGACTTGATCTTCCCTCTTTCACGATAATTTTTGTTTCCTTATGCAATTCTATACTGAGCTTCTAAAATTGAGAAAATGACATGTACAAAATAAAAAACAAAGTAGAAAGTGCATGAATATAAATAGAAATCAAAAGAAAAGAAATAGTACCTCGCAAGTCGAGCGATTGAGTTGTGAGTTATGACGTTGATGGGAGTGATATGATATATAATGCGAGAATACAGAGAAGAGAATGTTATATATATATATATATATATATATATATATATATATATATATATATATAGGTTTAGTTGAGGCGGCGATGCAATTTTAATTTAAACAAAAGATTAAGGACTCATACTTAACTCAATTTGATAACTTCCATATTTTTCTTCCAAGAAAGAAAAACGAAATGAACAAAATAAAAAAGCAAAGTAGAAAATGCAGGAATGCAAAGTAGAAAACAAAAGAAAAAGAAAAGAAATAGTACCTTCAAGTCGAGCGATTTAGTTGTGAGTTGCAACGTTGGGGGAGTGATATGATATGTAATGCGAGAATACCAAGGATAGAAGGTGGGTTTAGTTGAGGCGGCGGATGCAATTTTAATTTCAACAAAACATTAAGGACCCGTACTTAACTCAATTTGATAACTTCTATATTTTTCACACGTACATTTCATCATTAGAAAACACCTCCATATTTAAGAGTGGCGTTATAAACATGAAATACGAGTAAAAATATAGATTGTCAAGTTCTATCATGTAACTTCCCTATAGATTCTCTAATAACATCCTTTCCTTTTATTTTTAGGCATAAATAAAATCAAATTAAATTAATCCCACAATGTATGGCCCAACTAACTAAAGTACTCCCACTTGGTAAAGTGATAAACGTTGGGATTGTCGATAAGCAAGAATTAAGACGAGTCTACCCTACGAAGCGTCGTTTCTAAGAGTGAGTCAGGTCAGCTGTGGTATGAACTATTGTAACTGCCAGGAAGCCAAGTGAAAAAGTCTGAAAAACCGGCCAATAAAGAGTTTGCCTTATTCAAAATTCCATTTCATTTCATTTGATTTTCTAAAACCCACCCACGCGCTTTCTCTCTCTTTCTTCCAGTGTCTTCTACTCTACACCGTAATTCATTCCTTCGATTGATTGAAAGAGCGATTAATTTCTTTCCTATTTCGTTATTTTCATTTTCTATAAATTCATATACGCCTGTGTTTTCTCTCTCAGATCTATCTACGGTTACTTCTCCGAAGAAGAAATGGCGAATCAGCAGAATCTTGAAAAAATGCAACTCCGGCAGAATTACCGGAACCTATGGCACACTGATCTCATGAGAACTATCCAGGTCGATACTCCATGTAAGCAGCAACCACACTTTCTCATCACTCTTTTTTATTATTATTATTATTATTATTTCATTTCTATCATTAATTAATTTTCAAACTCAATTCTTCTTCGCAGATTGCTGCTTATCCTTGTGGTGGTATGTCATCCATAACTCTCTCTTCAGATCTCATCATCAGATTATTTTTTGTTATTTTATTCTTGTGCTGTTAAATTGTCGTTTATGGATTTTAGATCTTGGATTTCATATACGTTGACTTGCATTGACTATTCAAATTACTCTAATAACTGTTTGCTTGCTTAATTGAATCTCCATACGCTGTTTGAAATTTTAATTGATTAGAGTTATTATTATCTCTTAGCACCAACTCCTCTCATCAAAGCTGTGTGTGTGTGTGTCAAGTGTTTGCAGACACTTCCATCCAATACTCACACATGCGATTATATTCAAATAGTTCATTATTATCGGTGTCGGTGCTTCATATGTTATTATTTGTTTAATATGCATTGTTTTAGTAGACGAGGAAGAAAAAAAAGTGAAAAATGCAAAAAAATGTTAGATGAAGATAAACAATGCTTATTATTTCTGAATTATGTAGTTAAAATAAATGTGAAATTGCTAATTAAATCATTTTTCAAGCATGAGATTGTAATGACTGTATTACTTTTGTGGTTTAAAAGAAACTTCTAACACTGTGATGCCACATCGAGCAATTTTTTGATGGCCTGTATTTATACTGATTGTTACTTATGATTTAGTCGACAATCTTTTGACAACTTGTAATGTATATCTATATCTATGTTGATCACCAGTTCATCAAGCTGAATTATTTATTCTTTTTTAAGAAAAGAGGGTGGTGGGGTATGTTACTTTGCTCATTGAATTTTATGAGTTTTTCAAATGTATTTGATCGTAATGTTTTTTCTGTGGCACCGTGAGTTTATCAGCCTTCTCATTCATGCGATAGTCAGGGTTATTGAAAAAATATGTTCCTTGAATTTTGATGCTCATTCAGACTTGATTCGATAGTACACTGCATCTGTTTGTGTATATTTGGTGATTTGAGCGATTTGAGCTAGTTTCCATTTCCAAGTATCTCTTTGTGCTTTATTTCAAGAGTTCATCTAAGACCAGCTTGTATGACCTGTTTCCGCTTGTGATCTATCATTTGGGTCCTTGTCAGCAGTGGCGGAGCCACTTGTGTGTGAGGGGATGCACCTGCATCCCCTGGTTTTTTAAATTTCCACCCAATAATATGGGTTGTTTATACATTTGCACATCCTGAAATTGTATTCATGCACCTCCTAAGACTCTCACATCAAACTTTGTTGACACACTCTACTTTTTAGGTCTTAAACATTGATGATGTTGTTATAGATGACAGACATACCTTGTTGCTTTTACATGTTGACTTTGTTATTTTTATTTAATATTTGTAATGTAACTATATTTTTTTAATTAATATAGGTAATTGGTGTTTCATTGTGAAGTTTTTTTTCTTTCAACAAAACGTAAAAAGAACTCAGGGAATTAACTAGCCTCGAATAACCACTACTAGAAAAAGCAAAATTAGGGACGGAAAAAATAAAATTCATCACAAATTACTTGGTCGCAACATTTAGTGACGAAATTAGAGAGGAATTTCACGTTTTCTCACTCTAAATTTTCCTCACTAATTTTTGTTTTTTAGTAGTGAACTTATTTGTAATCCTTAATTAATTAACTAAGCCACATTGCCATTTAGCTGCTTGTTAAATTCAATCCTATAAAATTTATAGGGTTAACTAAAGGGGGTGTATTGGATTAGGATTTTAAAAGACAATTTTTGTATAAAAAAGTCCTGTGGATTTTAAAAGACTTTGAAAGATTTTAATGACTTTTAAGATTTAAAAAGATTATTAAGATTTGTAATTGGGATTTTAAAGGATTTACATCATAAGATTTCATAGGATTTGAAACGACTTTATGGATTTATAAGATTTCTAAGGACTCTTTAAACTTAAAAATAAAAATAAAAAACCATTTAAAACACATTCTCTGGCACAATATTCTCATTCACTCTTGTTTGTTAAATTGCAAATTATTTCCCAGAAAAAAAAACCAATTCTACCATAAAACTATGTCAGTAACTCTAAAAAGAGCATCTAGTGTTAATTACTCAGCAACTTAATGAAAAATCAATCCTTTATATGCTTGGTATTTTTATTTATTTCAGACGATGCTTGGTAACATACAGTGTTGCAAATGAGTGTCTGGATATGGTGTTTATTAGCTTTTTTCCAAAAGAAATTCAATTTTGATTGCAACGTTTTTCGAAGCATGACTGACACTGATGATAGTTTGATACTGTATTTCATTCCATAAATAATTGGCATGGATGAGACAGTAATATAAAAGTTCCAGGAAGTTATTGCATGAGAGTTTGGCTATCACATTTTGTATTTTGCATCGACAGAAATATGCATGGTATAACAAACTGTGAAAATTGAAGAGATGAAGTTACATAAGAAACATATTTGATAGAAGGACATGAGAGAAAGGGGAAGGAGATAAGGGAGATGTAAAAACAAAAAACAAATAAAAAATGAGAATCCATAGAAATCACATGACGTTGGTAAAGACTTTTTAAAGCTAAAAAATCACTGAAAAGTCCATCAAAATCCATAGAAATCCTATTTTTTTAACAATCCATTGAAATTGGAAATTTTTTGAATACCACAAGACTTTTTTAAAGTTGTAAAAAGTCTTGATTGAATACCACAAGATTTCAAGACTTTGTTTTAAAAGTCTAGAAAATCTTAATCGAATACCACCAGACTTTTTTAATTTAAACAAAAGTCTTGATTGAATACCACATGACTTTTCCATAAAAAAAAAGTCTTTTAAAATCCTTCCAAATCCCAATTGAATACACCCCGCTAAGTTTTTCGTTTTTAAAAATATTGTGAATATTGATTTTAGTTTCTAAAAAAAATAAAACGAAATGTTTTTTGTTTCATTTTTTGTTTTTAATAGAATAATTTTGACACGTCTTTGACATTTCTTGAGTATAAAATGGACATATATATATGTTACAACAAAATTTGGTAAATCATGAGACATATATCTTCACACAGAGACATAATTGAAGTTTTAAAATTTTGCATCCCCTAAGCCAGGGTCCTGGCTACGCCACTGCTTGTCAGTTCAATGACCCGATTCATTACTTGGTGATTGGTACTTGTGATTACAATTTTACTTGGCCTTAAAAGGATGCATAAATGTAATCTATTACTTATTACTTATTTTCCTAGTAGTAATTTAATGTTCTGTTGTCTCATTATAGTGCGCCATGTGTATCATACTTGCTTCGCAAACGAGCCCTTTATGATGATATGTCAAGGTAATTGATGCAGTTTCTGCTTTTCCAAACTTCCAAAATGAATTGCACAGTTTGTTTGTGTGATGTATATTTATCTTGTTTGTTCCAGATACACATGCTGTGCTGGTTACATGCCCTGCAGTGGTAGGTGTGGAGAAAGTAAATGTCCTGAATTTTGCCTTTGTACTGAGGTATATAAACTTTTACTTGTTTTCCTTCTTTTTTTTTACATACCTGATATCTTTGAATGCTGCCATGGGTGTTCTTTAAGGTAGACAATCCCTCTTGCCCTTTTAGTCAGAGTAGGTTGGGGTTATGATAGTATGAAGCCTTAGACATTGCATGATCTAAGCTCATGCATATAATGTGGAAATAATAGTCAAAGACATATAATATGACCAAGGCAGGAAGTACTAGAGAAAGATAATACATGTATAGGGTTGTGGTTAGTCTAGTAAATTGTTTCAAATGTACAGTATTAAGCTTGTTGCTGCTGTTTTTATTGTTGTATTTGGGATAGTGAATGTGAAAAACAACAACAATCAATCACCTCACTAGGTAGGTTGGCCACATGAATCAAATATTGTCATAATGCTCTATCATAGATCATGTCTTTATCCAAACACTGACCTCTAAGTCTTGATAGTTTCTTCTATATAGTTTTTGTTGGTCTCCTCCTACCCTCATCGGATCTATACTTTTATTACTATGGAATCTACAAGTCACCTCAATACATGCTCAAAACGTCTAAGTTGAGATTAAACCATCTTTTCTACCATAGTGGCTATCAAAATTCTATCTCTGTTGCTATTGTTCCTAAGTCTAACTCATCTAGACTACACGATGTTTACTCCTGTGTTGACATTTTGCCATCCAACATTTCATACAACTTCACCAGTCTTACAGTCTACGATAACATTTTCCTATTAGCTAGGGCAATACCATTTTATTACATAACACACACATACTTGATGTTGTCCTCCGTTTTATCCACCCCGCTTGAATCCAATGGTGTACATCTCCCTCTATCACTCACAATACCTGCATAATTTGCTTCAGTATAAACCTCTAGTCGGACTTTCACCTCATGAATAAGAGTGATCTTCGTCTTGTGGCTTTGAGGTATTGCAGAGTACAACAAACTCGCCCTCATGAAGCAACGGGAGATTAAAATACTCTCAGTTTTAATCTTTGCCACAATGCCAAATACTTTCAATTTTGATCGTTGCCATACGATTGAGTGTATCGGTCAAATGTGTCATCTGATTTATGCTTGACCGTATAAATCCACCTCTCATCTATCTCCTTTCCTTTCAAGGGCGTTTATTTCCTCATTTATAGCCTTTACCTCTGGTTCAAACAGTTGAAGATTTTTTGGGGATAGATTAGGTTTTCGTCTCTTCTTATAAGTCAATGTTGTCTAACTGGCCTTATTTTTCACTCTCCCCGCCCGTTTCTCTTCAATATAGATAAAATTGTCAATATTCTGTGATTGGTGACCCAATGGCACTAGCAATTGGTCTGTTCCTGGTGCACCAGCATTAGAATGTGGTGGGATCGTGGTCGAATCTCCCGCAATTTGAGTCTTTGTTGATGCCACATCCAACTTCCGCTTTGTCTCCACAACATATGTACCAGTGTATGGTTCTTGTTGATGCCATGTTCAGTTTCAGATACGCCTGTTTGGAGGACGGTGCAAAGCTGGTCCAACATACTCGGTGACCAAATATCGGTCCCATCATAACCACAATTCAACTTGTCGTCATTCCTCATCTATTTTTAAAGAACATGATTGCTGCTACCTTTCTCCTCCTTGGTCGTTACATAGTTCCTCTTCAGCTTTTCCATTGAGTGTTCTAAAGTCCCCGTCTGTGATTCAATCTCTGTTCTACACCAATACTTGGACAATGGACAAACGCTCCATACTTAACACCAATACTTGGACAATGAACACACACTCCATACTCATAAACGCCCATTGAAATCAGTGTTTATATGGTAGATTTTTAACAGCCGCCATAGGCTATTTGCAAAGGGATGTCCGCCATTGAGTTGCGGTACTATAGGCCGCAACGGTGTGTTTATATGGTAGATTTTGGGTCATCTTCCATGGACAACATTGATTGCAATTTATCGGGTGATTGGATATTTTGTTCTGCAAAGAACTTTTGCCTTTGGCAACCCGCCCAAGAGGGTCAGTTCCCTTGAAGTCAGGAAGCTTGGCCTTCTTGGCCCACATGTCCTCTATCTATGGTATTACTGGCTCTCCCTTTGAAACCGGCTGGTCGGATGAATTGACAAAACCCGAATTAAGAGAGAAGTGAAAAATAGTATTATTGATTGAAAAACTATTACAGAATTGGTCACACTTGTGCAATCCTCACCCTCTGCTATGTCACCTTCTCATAACATTGTTCACCACATAATGGTCTTGGGCAGCTGATTAACTAATTGCCTATTTGGGTCCACATTCTCATCCAGTCACCTAACAGTTACGTTTCTAACTGTAGGATGATTAAAGGACCTGTATATCCTTTGAAATTATAGGGAACAATCCGTTTTTAAATTTCCTTATAGTTCCATCATTTCTAATTGTACCTCTTTTATGGTGCTCTTAACGGTAAGTGGCCTAATTAGGAACGTTTAGAACTCTAGGGAGTCAATTTAAAACTTCTATCGTATTAGGATTTAATTAATTTAAATCCCCAATATAGAAACCTGTGATTTTTATCATATAAGAATGTAATTAAAAATCCCTAAACTGAAAGGAAATCTGTGGTTTTAAACTGGATTTGGATCATTTCTGTTGACAATTGATAAACAAGGTTTTAGATAGAAATACTGTTTGTTCAAGATGGAGAATGGAGAATCTGGACCATGGAGTTTCTTTTCACCGGTTTTTATGCCATTGCTGATAATGAACTAAATTATTTATTTCATGATCAAATGAGGATGTAGGATTGAAAATACCCTTTCAGGTGGTGGATAAGTATGTTGTTGATTTTCATTTATTAACCCGTTGTTCAACTATAGTATTTAACCTTCCTTTTTATTTTAGATTGTTGACTTGATTCATCATAGTTGAAAAGATGAAAATGTACTGAAAATATAGTTAAATTGAAAGAAGTCTATTTGAATATGGTTGTAAAAGGGCCTCGGAGCTTTAAGTGAAACAACTTTATGGACCTCATTTGGGATCTGTTTGTAGGGATTAGGATTCCCTAACTGTGGGTCTCTACGTTTGGGATGACTTTAGGCTAAAATAGTAAAGAGGAAGTAGAAAAGTGTGGAGAAATTTGGAGGGAAATGATGAAAGAGAAAAATAGATGAGAGATAGAGAGAAGGGTAGGTACCATTCCCTCCTTAAAAGGTAGTGAATCCCAGCCCCTGTTTGTAGACTTTCTGCACTTCTTGTGCATTGAATACAATTCATTTATCTTTTGCAAAAAAAAAAAAAAGTATCTTTACCATTAACTAAAGATCAGACAGGATGCCTTAAAGCTAGTGTTTTGTTTCACTTGAATTTTATGTGGTTAGTTTAGATAAACTGTCAATTGTAACAAACAAAAAAAAGATAAACGGTCAATTAACTATTATGCATTGTTGTTTCAGGTTTTTCTGTGCTTTGGAAATTCAGTGGCCTCAACTCGCTTTCTGTTGCAAGATGAATTCAACATTCAAACTACGCAGTGTGATAATTGCATTATTGTACTCTCTCTTCCCTTCCCACTCCCATCTCTTTATTTCATTCATACTCCCATCTCTTTTTTTATTGATGTTTCTATTAAATCATATGCAATTTTTTTGTTTAGGGTTTCATGCTTTGCCTTAACCAAGTTGCATGCATATTCTCTATTGTTGCCATGATTGTGGCAAGTGATGAAATTTCTGAGGCTTCTCAAATACTATCTTGTTTGGCTGACCTTGTTTACTGCTCGTAAGACTTACTCTTTCTCAAATAATTGATTGTGCACGTTATAGTGAATGGTCTTGTACTAAACTTATGTTTCTTTTGTTTGTAGGGTGTGTGCGTGCATGCAGGTAAGTACGTTACTTATTACTGGCAATTGGTTGATATATGTTGTTTATAAGATTACGATTAATTCAACAAATTTTATTTGCAGACTCAACACAAGGTTGAAATGGACAAGCGTGACGGGAAGTTTGGGCCACAACCAGCGATGGCAGTGCCTCCTGTACAGCAAATGTCCCGCATTGATCAGCCAGTTCCTCCTTCTGTTGGGTATGCACCACAACCAGCATATGGGCAGAATTATGGTTATCCACCTGCCCCACCACCAGCTCAGGGCTATCCCGCTACTGGTTACCCCCCTGCTGCTTATCCTCCACAACAAGGATACCCCCCTACTGCTTATCCTCCACAAGGATATCCCCCTTCTGGTTATTCTAGGTGATAAATAAATTTAGAGCGGTTTGTGTTGGTCTAGATACCTATTGATTGTTTCAGGAACCGTTGTTTTCTTCAATTTCGTACATTCAAAGCTATATCAAGCAGTCATATGTGTGTGGTGAAAATGCACTTGCTATATAGATTTGACTATTTTGCATTTTCCCCAAGTTTGGATTTCTGACATGAGATTACAGTTCCTATCGGTTTCTCCATTCTTATACTTTGACTTCGATTAATATATTGGTGTTTATAGTATCGTTTGGTTATGTGCAATATGGTGTAATGCGCAGTTCCAAGTATTTCAAAACCCGTGATTTAATGCGTATTATTAGCCTCACAGCCCCCAAGTTTGGCCAAGAAATATGTGCGATAGAGTGTTGTTGAAGAATTCACTTTAGACTTTAGAGTGTAAAATGAATAATATCCATTGTTAATAAATCAAAGGTAGATGCTATAGATGCATTATAACAAGTCACGAGCTTGTTAAAATAACGACCCTTATCTTACAAAAGAATAGTTAGTAATAACCCTTGAAATTTTTCAATATACTGTACATTATGTCCTCAAACATTGCAAGATTCGCCGCGTCAGCATCAATTACATCAATAGAGGTATTGCATTTGCACCCATAGAAGGTATCACACCTACAAGGTTTCGACCTTGGTAGAACTCCATGTGGTACGTAATACATAGTAGTTGAGAATCAACATTGCTCCCAATACTTTAGGTGTTGCTATCAGAATATCAGTTTGCTTCCAGTTTCTCCTTTTTTTTGTCAAGCAGCATAGTTTGCTTCCGGTTTTTTTTTTCTTTTCAAGTAGCCTAGTAGATAGAGCTCCACATTTTAAATGTGGAGAAGTAGGGTGTCCGGGGTTCGAACCCCGACCCCTGCATATAATATGTTATCTCTACCAACTAAGTTAAGCTCACGTGGATCAGTCTTTGTTTTTCTATTTGTGACTTTCAGTGCAACATTTTTTTTCTTCTAATTTCAATATTAAAAATATTTTTACAAATTGGAATGTTATGTAAACATTAAATTTTGTCAGTTCTCCCTAATTAAATTTGAAAAAAAAAATCTCGAGATTTTTAAAATTAGTATAGTAAATTATAAATCCACCTATTAATCCAGTCAAAAACTCATCAACTTTGAATTTAAATTTATTTTGGTGTACGATTGAATAGCATATGCATAATCCTTTTGAAATTTGAAAAATAAAAACATTGCGTAAACCTCTGAAAAGACATGCATGGTAGTTGGTCCAAGAAAAACACATGAATACATTCAACAGACATGCATGTCCAAAATGCACCCAAATATAAGTTCTCAAAGCTGGTGTCTGCATGACAGAGAGATATTATACACAAGCAATCACATATTTGGAGTGTTCCACTAGGTTGAGCGGTGAGAGGCGTTCAGATAATAGTATATGTGCATGATACCTGTTAAAACAAAGGGAAACAAACACATGAATATATACATATATGCATTAGGGGAATTCTACGAATACATCAAATACATTCTATGAAAAGAAGAATTGTCTTAAGCCATAAATCAATTCAGCTGGACTGGAAAGGAATCAAATCTTAAGGAAAAAAAACCATAAACTTTGAGATCCATGCTATATCTCAATAATGTGGTTATCGAATCGAGATTTAAATCGTGGATCAGAAGACCTATTTGCTGAATTCTTAATCTAACCTATCTTGTTAAGAATGGTATTGTTAAGATACATGATCAATAAAAACATGACAATTTTAAGTAAATACAAGTGACTTTGCAAAAATATAAGTTGATATATCATACTTGAACCTCAAAAGAATTCAAGATTCAAGTCAAAAACAAAAGGACAAAAAAAGTGGCTGCTATACAAAGTTGACGAAATTCAGGTTGGGATTCAGAGATGGGATCCAAATACAAAATAGATACACACAGGAATTCATAGACAGGAGACCCTAAGAATGTATGTGACTGCCCATTAAAAAATTTCAAATTAAATATAAGAATGGCATACGCTTCTATAATACATCATTATCGGGTAAAGTTCAAAACACCCAAGTACTTGATAAAAAGACCCATCATTAGCCAGATATAACAAGAAATGAAAGTGTAGATAAGCACATGAGTTTATTTGGAAAACACGGTTTGGACCCAAATCAAAATGGCCAATCAACGATTGCAAAAGCTAAACCAGAACTATGATCATTATTATAAAACAAAAACAGAAAATTATGGAATAATCATGATACTTACCGTCAATAAGACCTTAATCGTGTGATTGTTGATGCAGATCCTTTTTGAGTCGGCACTTCAGAGTCCCAACAAAGTAGGGTGCCCTATACAATAACCTAATTTTAATACAGCATACAACAGAATCTTATCTGGAAAGCACAAGGATAATTCTGTCAAAATCTCTAACTTATGTAATATTAAAGACTGACATTATGCTGTACTCAATCGCGTAATATGTAAGAACAAGAACACCAGAAAGAACCATATTGTTGATTATAAAAGGCAAATAAAACTTTAAGGATATACTCCAATATAATATCTATTAACCATGTCGTGAGTCTTCCTACATCTACAAAAGAGTTTCATAACAAAGCACCCAAAATAGAAGAAAACAAGTATTACAATTAAGTCCCTTCACATAGAACCATGCATAATTTCACTCCATAATGCTCCCGTGTCCTGTCATTTAAAAAACTAAAGCATTTTCATTTATTTCCTAAGAAACCACCTTATATCTCTCCTCGAGTTTCTAATATCTATATTTGTCTTCCGTGCAAGATCTCTCTAAGTTGTGATAAATTATATGCACTTTCAGTAAAACCTAGTTTTCTTGAATACTCGAGAGTTCAGAAAGTTTGGTTGTCTGTTGCTTATCTTGATCAACAAGTCTTTACTCTCTCAAATTCTTCAAAAGTATTGGAAAAATGTCCGGCATATACCCAAGCTATTTCAAAACTGAGATAGGTCACATTTTAGGGAAATAGGTTCTTGTTAAGAGTCCCACATCGGATAGGACATGGTCTGACAATGTGTTTATAAGTGGGGGCAATCCTCACCTCACAAGCCGGTTTTGTGGGGTTGTGTTAGGCCCAACCACGATTTCTAAGATGATATCAGAGCCTCTCCAAGATCCGTTGGGCCACCTACTATCAGGTTTCCGTTATCGGGCCACCCACCATTTATGTCCACGAACCAAGCCCAATAGTGCTGGTCGTGAGGGGGTGTGTTAAGAGTCCCACATCAGATAGGACATGGCCTGACAATGTATTTAAAAGTGGGGGCAATCCTCACCTCACAAGCCAGTTTTGTGGGGTTGTGTTAGGCCCAACCACGATTTCTAAGATTGTTTTGGTTCAAAATTTCAAAACATGTGTCTCAGACCAAGTAAACCTGAAATCAGCTAGCTACAGTGGTAGAAGAGCTCTGTTTAGTACCATAATAACATTGATAGTAATCTACAATCCTGTTTTACTTTTCTTAAAGATTTGAAAAACTTCCTAACTGATTGAACTCAAAAAGAAGATACAATTTTTCTTATATGCATTGTTCATTCAAAACCACAATGGGTGCAGGTACAACATGTAATAATAATTCATAGAAGACATCCTGAAAAGTAAAAAAAAAGTCAAGAGAAAGGAAATTCTGATTATACCAGTTTAGCATAGCCCTCGTTCTCTTCAAAAGTATTGCTAATTCTGACCTGAAGTCAACAACACAAATGAATCAAATACATACAATAATGAAATTCCCGTTCGAGCAGACAGCGCGGAGTGAAGAATATAAATTCTGAATATTGGATTCTGAAAAGTTGACTCTGAAAATACTAAGAGGCGTTGAGTAATTATAAGGTCAGTGTAGCCTAACTGATTGGATTCAGTTAGTGAAACTTCGCAACTAACTTGTACAACAGAAACGAACTTTGTTATTTGCTATCAGACAATGCTAACTAACTATTAACTGACTGTTGCTATATACTCTACTAAGTGCTTACATGTTCAACACGAGCAACAAAGACCGAGTAAGAATGAAGTTTATGATCAGCAGTGATGTTTGTGGCATATAAATGAAACTTTGTAAGATTCTTGTCTTATAACTGTTTCCATCGCATAAGCAACAGAGACCAAGTACGAATGAAGGTTAAGATCAATAACGATGAATGTAACGTGTAATAACGGGGTGTGTGTATGTGTATGTGTGCGCAAGTATATGGGCATCTCTTTTGCTGGGGACTGGTAAGTAGCCACCCCCACTAATTCCTCAAGACAAAAACCCAACTTATTTCCTCTTGAGTCTTGACACAAAACCTGTGAGTAATTTATATAGTAAGTGAAAACATAAGAAATAGGAATAATCATAGGGAGAAAAGAAAGAAGCAGAAGCCCCTTGCATGGTGGCACACATTTATAGAAATTAAGTGCTCACCTCTTTTACACACAACGCTGATTAAAGAAATAATCATGTGTAAGAGCATTAATGCAAATAAAATTTAAGCCAAAAGACAGCGAAAACAAGTTTCCATTGTCATCATCATTGTTAAGTAATTAACATTCAGAGCTTACCTTTCCACCTTCAGTGGTTTAGGTGGAAGGTATCATGTATTGCCTCCCTTCATTGCTGAAAGTATTATGAGAAAGAAGTTTGACATCCATTTTTAGAAATTTATCTTCTATCAGAGAATAGTACCTATCATTTCTTTTACATAGTGATATAGGTAGCATGTTAAGCATTCAACACCAGTACCAACACTAATAATCTCAGGCTGGCAACCTATTTGAAAATGTAACGGCGACAATAATTTAAAGAGTCTTGCTAATAAGTAAGGATTCAAAAATGGAAACAATTGATAAATTTCATGTAGAAAAAGTTGTTTTTTGATGTTTCAATGTGTTGAATACACAAATCCCAAGATAAAATTTCTACTTTAAACTTTTTATCAAGTGCCCTAATGACACTTGTTAGCATTACCCCAATAAATCATAAATTTACACGTACAGTTGAAGTTTGAATTCAGCTTGAGTATAATGGTTTCAAAATGACCACAAAAGAAATACAAAAATTGGAGCTTAGATAATAAAAGCTAATCATTTTGACTTAGTTCAAGCCTACTGCTAAGTTATTGAAGTTTGAAGTGATGATGGATTAGAGGAAACGCGATGTCCTTGGACAAAAAGTTTCAGTTTTTCTATTTCACCAATAGCGGAAAGCCATTCAGTAAGAATCTCCATGGTTACATAGTCAGGATTGCAAGCATCTTCCACCATCCTATCCATAAGTTCAAATGCTTTGTGAAGCATTCTCTTATCCTGGACCCCCTTGAAAATAGCATTATATGTGGTTGTATTAGGTCGAACCCCCTTTACTTTCATGTCATCCATCAAAGAAACAGCCCTTTCAACATCGTTGTTTTTGCATAGAGCGTCTATTAAAATGTTGTATATCACAGTGTTGGGAGGAACCATAGATGTAGAACACATTTCCTCAAAAATCTTCATGGCCTCATCAATGTTCTTTTTTAAACAATATGCATGTATGACTGCCCCATATGTGACAACAGAGGGCTTAAGACCCTCTTTAATCATCTTTTTCATTACCTTGGTGGCAGTTGCAAAATCTCCAGCTTTGCCAAGGTAAGAAACCAAAGTGTTATAGGTGACAATGTCGGGCTTGACTCCATTTTCTTCCATTTCGTTGAGCATTTCATAAACTCGCTCCAGCTTCTTCTTCTTGCAGAATCCACTGATGAGAACATTATAGCAATGTCTATCAAGGCCAAACCCAGCCCGTTTCAACTGCGACACAACAACACTAGCATCATCCATCCTTCCAGCAATGGTTAAACCAGATATCAAACAATAGTAAACAATTGCATCCGGTGAGCATCCAAAACTCAACATCTCATCAAAATATTGCATGGCTTTATCAATATTGTTCACACCACAGAAGGCAGATATCAACGCAGTGTATGTAACAGCATTTCCTTTCAGGCCCTTGCCTTTCATCTCATTGAAAAATTCAACTGCACTAAAGACCCTTCCAATTTTGCACATGCCATCAACCAATGTATTGAGGGTGACCACATTTGGCTGTATTTGTTCCTCATTCATCAAGCCAAATAGCTCACGTGCTTTATCAACGTTGCCAGCTTTGCAGAACCCGTCAATCAAGCAATTATATGTAACAGTGTTTGGCTTATTTTTCTTCTCAGTTTTCATCTCTTCCAACAAATTCAAACCCTCTTCTTCCCTCCCAACTTTACAAAGTCCATTGATCAAAGTATTATACAAGACCACATCAGGTTCAACACCAATCCACTTCTTTTCTCCTCCTTTACCTCTCAATTTATCAAACACCCCCAGCGCTTCATCGATCCTCCTAGACTTGCAAAATTGATTAATAAGAATCCCAAAGGTTATGACACTGGGATGTATTTTCATTTCGTCCATCTCTGCCAACAGTTCATTCATCTTGTGAATGTCTCTCTCCCGTCCAAGCCCTGTTAACAAGGCATTGCAAGATGCAGCTTCAACTGTACCACCCAACTTAATCACAGAATGCAAAAGTTCCCACGCTACACCATTCTTCCGATTCCCGCACAGCTTGGATATCAACTGAGTAAGCTTAAACGTATCAGGGAAAACTCCATATTCACAAAGCTTAGTAACCAACCCCACAATTTGATCATCAGCAAAGCCTTTTCCGGGACGGTCCCTCTTCACCAACTCCCCAAAAACAATTTCACCGGTGAAATCATCAGGAGGAAATCCAGAATCCAGTTGAAGCATTTGGTCGAGCACCTGGCGGGCATCATCAATACGACCCGATTTGAGCAAACCCAGCAACAAATGGTTGCAAATTCGTGAACTTTTGAAAGATGGGTCAAGGTCGTTGAAGTGAAGAAGTGAATCGTCCAACGTTCTTAAGTACTGAAAAAGAAAGAAACATAGGCACTAATTAAAAATAAGAATTGAAATAACAAAAAGGAAAGGTTGGATGCAAAGTAATACATACTCCTCTAACGTCAGGAATTGACAAAGGTGGCTTGGTGAAAGATTGTGGTTGAGAGTGAGAAGAGTGGGGTTCAAGGTCGGAATCATCGTCACTGGATACATAAGTGAAATTACGTTGGTGCAAAAATGGAAGAGCCACGCCATATCGGGTTGTGAAGATGGCAGAGTAAGAAGAGTAGTGTAGTACGGGCATTCGAATTCGCATCATCGGAAGTGGCATACTGATAGCTTATTTTTGTATCTGTTGCTAACCTAAAAACATTGGTGTTGTTGAGAGTGACAAGAGGCCAAGAATTGGGATTCATCAGTTGAGGTGCTCCGTCATCAAAAAATGACCAAAAGTGTAGAAAAAAAACTTTTAGAGTACTACAAATCTAAACAAAATTTTAGTGGGAGTAAAACAAAAAGTTCAAATATTTAAAGGGATAAAAAATACATTAAACCCTATTTTTAACTGATATATTTTTTAACTGAAATATAAAGACAAATGTTAGTATATACGACCTTGTTCGTTTTATTTCAAAGAATATTTTCAAAATATCACATTTTATGTATTTTTTTACTTTACATAATTAAATATATTAACGTTTAAAGTTGTGTGTTGGCCTTTTTGATAGTCAACTACAATATGTAATTTTGAACGGATGGAGTAAATAAATAAAAGAATTAAAGAAAACTTAAGAACTTAAATAAATTTATAAATAATTGTTGTGTTGTTTTTAAAGTTAATCTAGAGAATAGAATTTTGCTTAAAATTAAAAATATAATTAAGCTGTTAGTAGAGAATGACAAGCAGCCGAAACAAGGTTTGGTCCGATTTGAATCTCCTACAAGTGAATGAAAAATAGTTTTTTTCTAGAAAAGTGAATGAAAAATAGTTTTTTTTAGGAAAGTGAATGAAAAATAGTTGAATCAATAAACAATTTTTTTCAGAGAAGAATCAAAAAACAATTAAATACGAGATAAGTGGGTATTTTTCAAATTCATCGAGGTTTATACAAGTCGTGAGGGTATCAGAATCGGTAAAAGGGACATAAAAATTAATTTTTGTTCTTGTTACATGTTTATAGTTTGTAAACGAAGTGATATGTGGATAATGAAACCATAAAATGCCACCGTAGAGAAAAATAAGCCAAACGTGGAGCACCGCATATGCCCTCATGCAAAAAGAATAGTGCAATATCGAAAATATCCAAACGAGCCTAGATGTTCTAGGTCATGATATTGTGGCCAGTAAAGACCAGGTCTGCACAATTTATTTAACACAAAATCAATCAAACAATTGTATTTTTCGCAATGTTTATCTTTATCTCCGGCTTATCTTTGAAAATGCATTTTCAATTTAGTAACTCAAAAAGAAAAAAACACTTGACACTCAATTAATGAGTTAAGAAACTCACAGGAGAGACAAAATTTTACCTTAACTAATCATTTGAAGCGCAAAAAAAAATCACGTTTGAGATTAGAATTGTTTTTTTTTAGAAACTAAGTTAGCCCACCCAAATTGACACCGGTGAGACAGGAGTACACTCTCAGGTCTCAAACCAATATCATTGGATCAACCCAAGCGAGTTTGGAGTTTATAATTGTTAGTTAGCCACTTGACTAACTTCCAAATTCAACATCAAATTTATAACTTTTCCTATTATAGTATTTCACTTACTAGTTTATTACATAAAAATATGTAAAAATAACTGCAAGTATTTAATAAATGAGCAACTAACGCAGTTAAAAATTTCAATTGGAATCTTAAAAATGCGTCAATGAAATTTTTGAAGACGATCCTATATGTAGGGACGAATGTATTGCATTATTAGGTTGAGTTTGTAGAACTTAATTAATTTTTTTCTGTCAAGTAGTCTAATGGCTAGATTTTCACCCCATATAAGGTGAACATGTGAGGGATTCGAGATTTGAATTTCGATCCTTATATACCACAATGTACCTATGAACTGAGCTATGTTCACATGAACTAAATATTTTAGAAAAATGTTAACTAGTGCTCGTGAAGCACCAGTTAAGAAAATAAAAATATATCTTAATTTTAATAATAATAATAATGGTGTTGTTAAGAATCGGAGTTTGATATTGTCGTTTTAATTAATAATAATTAGAGTAAATTACACTTTCCTTCCCTCAACTTTATTTTTCAAGGGAGGAGAGTATCAACTTTATTTTTCAACTTTATTTTTCAAGCTTCTCTCAAGCGAAAGGAGTGAAATGTTTTCTAATATGTTTTGAATAAGAGGGGAGGAAAGTGTATATTTTAACATAAGAGGGGAAGAGAGTGTAATTCAAGCATCTTTGAGGGGAGGAGAGTGTAATTTACTCTAATAATTATCATTCTTTAATTTAGCTTCTTAAAAAAAATCATAATTCCTTAATTTGTTAATTAAATAATGGTATCCGATCCAAGAATCGACTAATCTGAGAGGATCAATCCCACCGCCCACTTGCGGGGTCCCGTTTAAAGCCAGAGCAAGCTCTGTATGAACTTAGCCCATCGAAATTGACACCAGATGTGATCGAACCTTAGACATCTGGAGAAGCAAATTTCAAAATCTCAAGTGAACCACTAGACCAACCCAAAAAAAAATCCCTCTAAGATAAGGTTCATTTTTGCCAAAAAAAATCTTGCTGAAATTTTCCCTAACAATGAGATTCTAAGTGCATTCTACAAATATTTTCGATCAAATGTGAGGAAAGAGGAAGGGTCATAACTGTAATCATGATGAGGGTAAAATTGGTAAAGGATGAAGTAGTTGCAAATTGCATTGCAGCAACGTTACTCTTAATCTGAATCTGATTCCCTATCTATGGAGCCTACCATTTTCCTTACCCATTCTCCTACGTTAACGTTACCTCCGCGCGGAAACGTTGAAAGAAAAACCAAACAATGTGTACTCATTTCATTGACCCGTCTATTTAACTTATGACTCTTAATTTGTCCAATATATCTCTTCTCTGAGGTGAGTGATACCCTCCACCCCCACCACCCCACCCTGCGTCACTCAATCCCTTTACTCCAAACACAGGTAGCCTAATGCCCTAACTAATACTCTCTCAATCTACACCACTCAGGCAATAAACGATTGCTTGCTTACAGATCGACAATAATGTATTGGTCCAACCGTCTCAAAATAACTTATACATGTAGAAGAGAGAGAGAGAGAGAAAAATTAACTAAAGTACATGATGCATTCATCTTTACTATTAATATAAAGAAATTTTTACAAATTCGATGATGGAATTGAAAAAAATAATTATAAATCAAAATAAGTCAGTCATTTTTGCACAAAATATTTTTACAAATATATCAATTATTTTGAGAGAAATAGAGTACTATAATCAGTCATCATTATATCTGTTCAAATCAAATAACGAGCCCCATGTGTCTGTCCTTCACAAACTTTCTTGCACAACTTAGTAAAAAATTACGTTATTCATCAGTGCACACCTAAAAGAATAAAAAATTGATTTTGTTCTAGAATTTTATGTACTGGTTATTCTTTAAAAGTTAAATAATAAAAATTCCAGGATAATTTTTTTTTATTTTTGCTTTTCTAACTAGTGTGTACTCTTACAACACTCACTAGGAAGACAAAAAATATCCTAAAAGTATAGGTAAAAATGAGACTATATCCTAGTTTAGGTAAAAATGAAACATAGTCCAAGGTAACAAGTTAGTAAATTAAAATTCTAAAAGTGGTAAGTAATTGTGAATGACCTTGTATGAGGTAATCCAAATTTTCCATTTGTCAAAAAAAAAAAATTAAAACTCTAAAAAAGAAGACCCAGATCCAGAATCTACAAAACTCATCTATCTATTTAAAAAATAAAATCGATATACAACTAAAATCTGAGTTTTTCATGAGTTCCTTTCTATGTACAAATACACAAAAAAAAGAGAGAAAGAAAAACAAAAAAACAAGAAAATCCAACCAAACATGTCCTTATTGTAGCTACAAAGAAAGAACATCATCAGCAGAATGAAATTCAGGGATCCCAGAAGCAGCCCATAATCTCTCATTGAAAGCACTTTGCAACTCATCAGGTATAAAAGGTGTTCTACACAAAGGACACGTTCTCTGATCATATCCCATCCAACGGTCCAAACATCCTCGATGGAAAATGTGTCTACAATTCGCTAACCGTCTGATCTCATCGTTTTCCTCGAACTCAGTAAGACATACAGCGCAGCTTTCGGGTGGGTCCACCAGCTCCATGAATTTTACAACGGGAAGGATTTCACGGATAAGAAGAGCCGAAACGGATTCGAGTTCGGGTATTCGAGTTGAATTCTCGGGCCAAATAATGTCGGGTTCGATGAAATCAGGTAGACCCATGTAGCGGAAAATGGTGTTGATGAGCTTTCGTATGAAAGTGAAGATGGAGAGAAGGTGAAGCACTAATTTTGGGAAGAGAAGTTCTGTGTAACCTACTGGAAATCCCATGGTTTGTGCTCTAACAATGACAACAACTATTGCTAATTTGAGGCTGTGTGTGTGTGTGATTTAACTATGGTTTTTTTTCTGTTCTGTTAATTTTTGTGTGTGAGAGAGAGAGAGAGAGAGAGAGAGAGAGTTTGTAACACTGGCCTGCGTTATATAGATGAGATGAGAATCAGAGTTGAGAGAGTTTGGTGGGAAATTCCAACAATGACCTTTGCCCTGTAAGGAGATCTAAACTAATTAAAACACACTTCAATTACTCACTTTATTTATTATTATTTTTGCTCACTTTATTTTAGTAGTCAATGTGTTGCTTTGGAAGAAGAGGCCTATTCAATTAGAAATGGCTAATGAGATAATAACGTTTTGTTGTAAAGACTATAGATATTTAACTCTATTTTTTTCGTGGGTTTAAGTCTATATTTGTGGAAGGGTTTATGGGTTTATGTCATTTCCTATTTATCATGTTTTCAGCAACTAATTTTTCCATATATTATAAGTTTGAAAATATATTCGGTTACTTTAAAGGATTAAACAGTATATCATCGTGAGTTTAGTTCAGTTAGTAAGAACAATGCATAATATATACAAGGTCCGGAGTTCAAACCTCATCCACCAAAAAAAAAGATTGAGCAATATAATGCACGCAAATAAGTAGTTTATCAAGAGATGGCTAATGGCATAGTAGGAGTATAAAATAAAATATTAATATATTAGATTGATTAGTTATCTATAAATGAAAGGATGTTTATTAGTATTTTTCTTCTTGTATTTACTAACTGCTAAGTTGTCTTACTTGTGGGTTGCCAACTCTGACTTATTCGAGTTTGAGTCAAGCTAATTAGATAAACCTTTGATTTGTTTAATTTATTTATTTTTGGCTTTACTATATTTTTTGTGATTCAAGTTTTGTTATTATGTAATTTTAAAGCCATTGTTTCCTCCTTTTTTGCACTATAGAGATCTCTAATTATACCGTCACTTTCTAATACACCATCTGTCCTTCTTCTATTAATTTTTATTTGGAGCACAAACATCTTTCAAAATCTTCTAAAATCACAAGTTTTGTTGAATCTCTCAATAGATTTTACCTTATATTATGACTTGATGCATGCTTGGTGTCATCGTAGATTTACGGATATCATGATGATTGAGCGTGATCCTGACAAATCCAAAGTGATATCAAACATAAAATTAAACAAAATTTACGTGTAAACTGTTTTTTCTCGTCAATGTAAAGAAAATCCACATAATTAACCCATGCCATTATGATGAGTAAATTTTTACAGAAAAACTTAAAGACGCTTGATTATTACAATTACCGGTAATTGTTTGTTTGTTACGTACGCATGCGTTTAAAGCACGAGGTATGAGTTATTTAGCTTGGTAAAAAGTAAAACTAAAACAACAGAGAAATAGACACAATCACATATAGCATGTGACAAGCTATAATGATTCATGACACTGCCGTTTGAATTAGGCAAGACGTTCCATACTTATTTATTATCATGAGCATTTGCCGTTGGAGGGAAACATGTCCACGGGTTTATCAATTGAAAGCAATGGCTTATATATTGTTTCTTTGGTAATTGGTTGTTCTTGTAATTTCTTCTTGACCAATTCAATTGATCGAGGTTGGTCCCTATTTATCAAGAGAAATATTTATTTATTTTTTCTGTTGTTAATTCATGGAGTAATTGGGTCAAGAATGAGTTGACAGAGAGATGAGGGTGATGGTGTTGAAATGAAATGTCCCATTCGTGTCCAAGAAAATCAGGATAAGTGTGGTACCACCAACCGTGATTATTGGAATTGGAACCCACTAAAGAAGCTAGACCGTGGCACTCATCAAGTAGCTAACAAACCAAATAAAAGAAGGGTTAACTATGTTTCTGATCTTATAAATATATGGTTAAATATGTTTTTGGTTCCTATAAATATATCAATTTTCTCGTTTTAGTTCCTAAAAAATTTTCTTTCAACTTTTAATCTCTATACAATTTTCAATCACTATTTTAATTTAATTTTTATATTTTTTAATGAAATATGTAGAATATTCTAAAAATAATTCCTAAAAAATTTAGAAATATTTAACAAAAGATAGATTAAATATGTATTTTTAACCTTAAAAAATATAAAAATTCATATTAAATTCATGTTTCGTTAAAAAATTCTAATTTTTTTTGGAAGAGATTCTTATAATATTATGAATTTTTCTGCAAAATTTTATTCAAAAATATAAATTCTACATATGAGTTTACTTTAAAGGATAGACCAAAAGTGAAGATGAGAAATTTTTTAGAGGAAATAAAACGAAAATTTGACATATTCATAGGGACAAAAAATATATTTAACCCTAAATATATTAACTTTTTGTTTTAGTTCTTCAAAAATTTTGCTTCAACTATTAATCCCTATAAAATTTTCAATCACTACTTTTGGTCCCTATTTTGAAGTTAATTTTTGTATTTTTTTTTATGAAATTATGCATAAGTGTGTAGAATATTGTTAAAAATATTCCCAAAAAAGTTAGAAATATTTAACATAACAAAAATTAAATATGAATTTTTAACCGTAAAAAATATATAATTCATGTTTTGTTAAAAAATTCTATTTTTTTAGAGACTCTTGTAATATTATGAATTTTTCTCCAAAATTTTATTCAAAAATATGATTTCTACTTATGAGTTTACTTTAAAGGAAGACCAAAAGTGTAGAAGAAAAAAAATTTAGGGACTAAAAGTTGAAAAAAAAAAATTAGAGGGACTAAAACAAAAAATCTACATATTTATATGAACCATAACATATTTAACCCATAAAAGAATGATGGTACCTTTTTATTTTAACATGAAAAAACATTTTGATCTGAAATCTGCTTAATTAAGAAGAAAAAAAAAATATTATTGATGAGCAAAATCGCAAGTGCACGGTTTTACTGAAGTAGTAAAAATAGAGTATCATTTCGACAGGGAGTTATGAATTTAATTAACTTTTAATATTGATTAGAATGAAAGTTTTAGAAGTTGTAAAGTTTGGATTTTTGGTTTGAAATAAAATAAAAATAATAATAAAAAGGTGCCTTGGGATTATTGGTTCATCATAATAACAAATCCTTCACAAACAAACCCTAAACCATAACTTTATATTCGACCTACTTTCTAAAGACAAGTT